>Ga0070726_10000307_pt1 | contig 68032 bp, 64 predicted proteins | sample tdAd471_FD_67275 | JGI IMG/M metagenome (GOLD analysis project Ga0070726, IMG submission 67275) | Marine sediment microbial communities from the Atlantic coast under amendment with organic carbon and nitrate - tdAd47.1 | ecosystem: Environmental > Aquatic > Marine > Coastal > Sediment | place...
TTTCAAAACCCAGTATTTCGCACCACTTGGATATTTTAAGACAAGCCGACCTGGTCATCAGCGAAAAAAAAGGACAGTTTGTAGAATATTCCCTGAACACCACCATTTTAGAAGATTTGCTTAACTGGATACTAACCCTTAAAAAATAAATTATGAACCTTAAAAAAGAATTGCCGCTCATCGGGATTGTATTGCTGCCCTTTTTGTACTTGGCATACGTTTGGAACCAATTGCCCGCCCAAGTGCCCTTGCACTATAACATTAAGGGCGAGGTGGACCGATATGGTGATAAATCGGAACTTATCCTAATTCCGATCATGACCTCCCTATTGATCTATGTGATTTTTTTGGCCGTGCCACATATCGACCCGAAAAAGCAAATCCAAAAAATGGGAAAAAAATACGATACCTTAAAATGGGTCATTACCACCTTTATGTCCGTTTTGGCATTATTTATCATATACACTGCAAAAAATCAATCTTTTGCCAATCCCAATTATATTCTATTACTGTGCGGCGTACTTTTTATCCTACTCGGAAACTATTTCAAAACCATCAAGGCCAATTATTTTATCGGTATACGAACGCCTTGGACCTTGGAAAACGAAAGCGTTTGGAAAGAAACCCACAAATTGGGAGGCAAAATATGGTTCGCAGGCGGTTTGCTTGTCATTCTATCCAGCCTAATTTTTGATGAACGTACCAATTTTATCATTTTTATGACCATCATAGCGGTAATGGTGTTGGTTCCTGTAGTATATTCTTATCTGTTATTCAAAAAGCAAGCAACATAGCTCATCAAATAAAAAATGCTTTGAATGGGTTTGTCAGTAATCCGTATCTTAGTTTCCAATTGCAAAGCATATGATACGAAATTGGGTTTCTTTTCTGTTTTTAATGCTGATTTTTTCCTGTACCGAAAAAAGCAAGAAGGAAGTGAGCTCTATTGACCCGGTAAATTGGAACAATAGGATGGCCAACATTTCCCAAACAGATTCTTTGTTGACCGGCACTTCATATCTCTCCGTGTATTCTGAGATTTATAGTGAAACGGAACACCGCACCCACAATCTTACCAGTACCATAAGCATGCGCAATACCAACTTGAAGGATACCATTTACATTAATAAAGCTGAATATTTTGATACCAAGGGCAATCCTATAAGAACCTATTTTGATGAACCTATCTACATCAAACCCATGGAAACCGTCGAAATTGTGATTGACGAAAAGGATCAAGAAGGGGGTACCGGAGCCAACTTCCTTTTTGATTGGTCCATAAAACCAAATTCTCACGAACCCTATTTTGAAGGGGTGATGATTTCCACCTCGGGACAACAAGGCTTATCGTTTACCACCGAAGGCAAACGGGTGGAATAGCCCTGACAGGCTTACAATTATCATAGTTTTACTCGCTCGATTATGTATCTTGTATAGCAATTACGGGAAGAATACATCCTTTCCTTGCGCATAAAAACTAAACTATGAATGATTTACAAATCGCCAAAGGTGTTTCTTTAAAACACATCGCTACCATTGCAGAAAAATTAGGAATCGACCCAGAACACATTGAAATGTTCGGGAAATACAAGGCTAAACTTCCCTTAAAAGCAATAAATCGAGAAAAAGCTAAAGAAAGTAATCTTATTTTGGTATCGGCTATTTCCCCCACTCCCGCAGGAGAAGGAAAAACCACGATGTCCATCGGGCTTTCCGAAGGGCTGAACCGCTTGGGGAAAAAATCAACTGTGGTTTTACGGGAACCGTCCCTTGGTCCCGTCTTCGGAATTAAAGGGGGTGCCACCGGAGGAGGATACTCCCAAGTGTTACCCATGGAAGACATCAACCTGCACTTTACGGGTGATTTTGCCGCCATTGAAAAGGCACACAACCTATTATCGGCCATTATCGACAACAATATTCAGAGCAAAACCAATTCCTTAAGATTAGATCCAAGAACCATAGGTTGGAAACGCGTGATGGACATGAACGACCGTTCCCTTCGCCATATAATTGTAGGGCTGGGTGGCACAACCTCGGGCGTGCCGCGCGAAACCGGTTTTGATATTACCGCCGCTTCTGAAATTATGGCCATACTTTGTTTGGCAGAAAGTCTTAGTGATTTAAAAGAACGCTTAGGAAATATATTCGTGGGGTACACTTTCGACAAAGAACCCATTTATGCCAAAAATCTGAAAGCTGAAGGTGCCATGGCGGCTTTGTTAAAAGATGCCATTAAGCCCAATTTGGTACAGACCATAGAGGGGAACCCAGCCATTATTCACGGAGGGCCTTTTGCCAATATAGCCCAGGGGACCAACTCTGTACTTGCTACTTTGATGGGGATGTCCCATTCTGAGTACACGGTGACAGAAGCCGGATTTGGATTTGATTTGGGAGCTGAAAAATTCTTCGATATTAAATGCCAAAGTGCTGGTTTAAAGCCCAAGGCGGTTGTGCTTACCACAACTATTCGTGCGTTAAAGTACCATGGTGGCGCCGATTTAAAATCCTTGACCGAACCCAACGTAGAGGCCTTGAAAAAAGGGCTTCCCAATTTGGAAAAACACTTGGAAAACATCGCTAAATTTAACGTTGTTCCCGTAATTGCCATCAATAAATTTGTTTCGGACACGGATGAAGAAATTGCGGTCATCAAGGCTTTAGCGGTATCCAAAGGTGTTCGAGTAGCCGTTGCCAACGTGTGGGCCAAAGGTGGCGAAGGTGCAGAAGATTTGGCCAAATCAGTTATTGAAATCGTAGAATCCAAAGCTTCGCAATTCAAACCACTTTATGATTGGAAATCTACCGTGAAAGATAAAATAGCCACTATCGCTACAGAAATATATGGTGCCGAATACGTGGACTACACTGCCAAAGCCAAAGCAGACCTTAGAAAAATCACAGACCTTGGTTTAGATGGTTTTCCTGTTTGCATAGCAAAAACACAAAAATCGCTGTCGGACAACCCCAAATTGTTGGGTAGGCCCAAAGATTTTATCATCACGGTACGAGAGATTGAAATTGCGGTTGGGGCTGGTTTTCTAATCCCAATTACGGGCAACATTATGCGTATGCCGGGATTGCCGGCACATCCATCATCCGAAGGTATTGACATTAACGATGAAGGGGAAATTACAGGATTGTTCTAAAAACCTTAGATTTTCTGTAACCAGTAACGCATATCCACTTCTTTGGAGATGATGTCCTTCACCTCTGAAAGTTTTACACGACTTTGTTCCATGGAATCCCTGTGACGGATAGTTACCGTATCGTCTTCCAATGTTTGATGGTCCACCGTAACACAGAATGGTGTTCCCGCTGCATCTTGACGACGGTAACGACGGCCTACGGCATCCTTTTCATCATAATCCACATTGAAATCCCATTTTAGCTCATCCACCAATTTTTGGGCAACTTCGGGAAGTCCATCCCTTTTCAACAATGGGAGTACAGCTACCTTATTGGGTGCAAGTACAGCTGGAATCTTAAGTACGGTACGTGTGGAACCATTTTCCAACTCTTCTTCTTGCAATGCATTGGAGAACACCGCCAAGAACATACGATCTAATCCTATGGAAGTTTCCAACACATAAGGCGTATAGCTCTTGTTTTCCTCATGGTCAAAATATTGAAGTTTCTTGCCCGAGTATTCCTCATGCTTGCTCAAATCAAAATCGGTACGGGAGTGGATACCTTCCAACTCTTTGAACCCGAATGGGAACCTAAATTCGATATCGGCAGCAGCATCGGCGTAGTGGGCCAATTTTTCATGATCGTGGAAACGGTAATTGTCCGCGCCCATTCCAAGTGAAAGGTGCCACTTCATCCGTTTTTCCTTCCAGGCTTCGTACCACTCCATTTGGGTGCCCGGTTTTATAAAGAATTGCATCTCCATCTGCTCAAACTCTCGCATTCGGAAAATAAACTGACGGGCCACAATCTCATTACGGAAGGCCTTTCCTGTTTGGGCAATTCCAAACGGAATTTTCATCCTTCCGGTTTTCTGTACGTTCAAAAAGTTCACAAATATACCTTGTGCGGTTTCAGGACGAAGATACAGGTCCATGGCACTATCGGCTGAAGCTCCGAGTTTGGTGCCGAACATCAGGTTGAACTGCTTGACATCGGTCCAATTTTTAGATCCAGAAAGCGGACAGGCAATCTCCAATTCCTCGATCAAGGCTTTAACATCGGCCAAATCTTCATTCTCCAAGGATTTCCCCATTCTTTTAAGAATGGAATCAGCCTTTTCCTGATACCCAATTACCCTATTGTTGGTCGCAAGGAATTGTTCTTTGTCAAAGCTATCGCCAAATCGCTTGGCCGCCTTGTTTACTTCCTTTTCGATTTTGGCTTCGATCTTGGCCACATAATCCTCGATCAAAACATCCGCACGGTATCTTTTTTTGGAATCCTTGTTATCTATCAGCGGGTCATTGAAAGCATCAACGTGGCCCGAGGCTTTCCAAGTGGTGGGATGCATAAATATGGCAGCATCGATGCCCACAATATTCTCATTGAGCTGCACCATGGCCTTCCACCAATATTCGCGAATATTTTTCTTTAGCTCGGCACCGTTTTGACCGTAGTCGTAAACTGCACTGAGTCCATCATAGATCTCACTGGATTGAAATACATATCCATACTCCTTTGCGTGTGAGATAACCTTCTTAAAAATGTCTTCCTGATTTGCCATTGGGCAAAAATAGAATTTTACCCAAAAAGAAGTATGTTATTTCAGCTGAAATTCAGTAGAAGAGAGTAATCTTTCGTCCTCGAACACATTAAGGGTATAAATTCCCTCTGCCAACGAGCCCTCGGGAACGGTAATGGCATCACAAACACTGATTTCTTTTCCTGTGTACACGATTTCCACCTTTTTGCTATAGGTATTGCCACTCACCGAAATGGTATTGGCATTATCTTCGATAACGGCCATGTTCGGGTCCAAAAATTGTAAGTAGAGTACTTTTATGTCGCCATCGGAACTGGGATCGCTCAAAATAGTGACACATCCCCTTAGCTTTTCTATTACCGATGCCTTATTCGTTTTAATAGGCCTACCTGCCCTGAGCCTAAATCCGCTTCCCTCGGCATCCTGCAGTTTTAGATAGCTTTTTATTCGTAGTTCCCTAGTAAGTTCCTTATTGGTCTCCCGCAACAACGATTCCGTTTGTTGCATATTGCTGGCCCTGCCTCGAAGCTCTTCCAACTGCTTCAGGGTTTCGTCATATTTGCTTGCAAGCAAGCTGTTGTTGTATCGCAAAAAGTTGTTCTTGAGTTTTAGACTGTCAAACCGCAATTCCAATTTACGTAGTTCCTTTCTGGTCTCTTTTAATTTGGTGATGCTGAAGTTCAACCTGCCAACCGAATCCAAGAGTTGCTGTACCCTAAAACGAGAGGTTTGCAATTCGATTTCGTTGACTTCGTTCAAGCCTGATAACCGATCTACCTCGGCTCGCATAAGTGTTAAATCTTTTACCAAAAGAGATTTCTCCTCTTCCAGATAAATCATTTGGTTTTTGGATTGTGCGTAGCTGTAATAAAAGGCAATAAGAATCCCTACAATTACCGCGGCCATTGCGGCAAAGATAATTTTGTAATTGAAATTGTTATCTTGGGAGTTCATGGGGTTGACATACTACGCTAAAAAATGTATAAGATTTGACACCAAAAAGGTTGGCTAAGATAATAAACGAGATTAACAACATCCTATTGCCAAGGGTATGTTTTGGATGTAATACGCAATTATTTAGGGGAGAACGTATTTTGTGTACCGTTTGTCGACATGATGTGCCGCTCACCGATCATAACTATCTGGAAGAAAACGCAGTGGATCGCATATTTTATGGTAGGGTTCCGATAAAAAAAGCTGCTTCTTTCGTTTTTTTCTCCAAAAATGGACTCGTAAAAAGTTTATTGCATTGGTTGAAATATAAAAATCAGGAACAAATTGGAGGCTTTTTTGGTGACTGGTGCGGAGCCTATTTAAAAGAATATGGACAATTAAAGAACATTGATGTTGTTGTACCTGTTCCTTTGCATTCCAAAAAACAGAAAAAACGGGGTTATAATCAGGTAGCGCTTTTTGCCCAAAAAATAGCAGATAATATTGGCGCAACCTATTGCGATGATTGGTTGATAAAAGTGAAAAACATAAAGACCCAGACCAAAAAAGGCCGTCAATGGCGATGGGAAAGTTCCAAGGATGCCTTTGAACTGGATGCATCAAACAAACGGGATTTTAAGCACGTGCTCTTGGTGGACGATGTTATCACTACCGGAGCAACCATTGAGTCGTGTGCACAAACACTTCTCCGGCATAAAAATATAGAGGTTTCCGTGTTGAGCATGGCCATGGTACCGGAGGGTTAAAATTTATTAATGCGGCGTCCCAGTTTTCAAATTAGTTGTTTCTTTGTTCCACATTATTTTTAGGTATGGTGTATTTAAAAAAAATGCTGGGATTTCTTTTTGTTGCCTTTACGGTTCTTGCCCTTTGGCAATGTGCCAAACGTGGTTCCCCAAGCGGTGGCCCAAAAGATGTCACCCCGCCAAAATTGGTGCGCGCCGAACCTGAAAATTTTACCATTAATTTCAAATCAGAAAAGATTCGCCTTTACTTTGATGAGCTTATCAAACTTGAAGACGTACAGAATCAATTGGTGGTATCCCCTCCTTTTAAAAATCCGGCCACAATAACGCCCATGGGCGGTCCAAGTAAATATATTGAGGTGGTTATCAACGATACGCTTCGTGAAAACACTACATATACCATTAATTTTGGCCAAAGTATTGTGGACAACAACGAGGGAAATCCCAACAGCTTTTTAACTTACGTTTTCTCGACTGGGGATTATTTGGATTCACTCACCCTTAACGGAGCCGTAAAAGATGCCATCAATAGAAAAGCAGATGAGTTTATAAGTGTAATGCTTTATGAAATAGACAGTGTCTATACCGATTCTACCATTTATAAAGAACCTCCGCTATACATTACAAATACTGGGGATAGTTTGCCTTTTTTTGAACTGAAAAACCTAAAAGATGGAAAATATGCCTTGTTCGGTTTAAAGGATGTGAACAAAAACAATATGTTTAATCAGGCACAGGATAAGATTGGTTTTATCGAGGATACCATTACGCTGCCAACGGATTCCATTTACGTATTGAACCTATTTCAGGAAGAATTGAATTATAAGCCATCTGTTCCCAGTTTAACTGCCAAAAACAAAATTATATTCGGATATCAGGGTGATTACAGGGATATGGAGATTGAAACTTTGACCTTAATGCCCGATTCCGTTAAGAGCACTATTTTGAAAGAACGTGACAAGGATACCTTGAATTATTGGTTTACCCCGACGGATTTGGATTCCATTATATTTACTGTAAAAAATGATGAGGTGGAAGTTTTGGATACGTTTACGGTAAAGATGCGCGACCTGCCCATGGATTCTTTAAAATTGTCCACCTCGGTTAGCGGAAAATTTAATTTTGAGGATACTTTTAGTGTGTTGGCCAACACGCCCATTGCCTCGTTGGACACAAGCCAGGTTTCACTAATGGTCAGCGATACCATTCCGGCCAACTATTCCTTTGAGCTCGATACCTTAAATAACAAAGTGGATTTTGATTTTGAGGCTGAGCCCAATCAGAAATATTCTTTCTCGTTTTTACCTGGTGCCATTACCGATTTCTTTGGTATTCAAAATGACACACTGGACTATAATTTGTCGACTGGCGGTCTTTCGGATTATGGGAATTTAACCATGATATTGGGAGGTGAGGTCAACTATCCGGTAATCGTACAACTTACCAACGAAAAAGGCGTGGTGCAGCGAGAAATCAGTGCAGCCGAACCACAATCCTTCGAATTCAATAATTTGAGCCCTGGTAATTATATAGCACGCGTGGTATTGGACAAAAACGGAAACGGCCAATGGGACACCGGTAATTTTCTTGAAAAAAGACAGCCCGAAGAAATTAGCTACTATCCGGGAGCAATAGAGATAAGGGCCAACTGGATAAAGGAAGAAACCTTTATTCTATCAAACTAAAGCGGTCTCGATCTTCCAAAAACCTTAATTTTTTTCTGGTGGAATCAATATGCTCTTTGTTCAACGTGGCATAAAGAATCTCTTCGTCATTGGAGAAAGCCAACGGTTCGCCCAGCACATCATAAACCGCGGAATGTCCCGGATATTCAAAATCAACACCATCCAAACCTGTTCGGTTTACCCCGATACAATAGGCCATATTTTCTATGGCCCTTGCCTGAAGAAGCGTGTCCCAAGCATTAATTCTTTTCTTGGGCCAATTGGCCACATAAATCAACACATCATAATCCTCAGCATTCCTGGACCACACAGGAAAACGTAGATCATAACAAATCATAGGGCAAATTTTGAATCCTTTGTATTCAAATAACAGTTTTTTGCGGCCTGCTTCATAAACTTCATCTTCTCCTGCCAAGGTAAAGGTGTGTTTTTTATCATATACCTCAACATCAGCTTGTGGCGATATAAAGTACAAGCGGTTAAAAAACTTTTTATTTTCCTGAAAAATCATACTTCCGACAAGAGCTTTGTTTTGTTGGTGAGCGATTTGCTTCATCCAGTTTAGTGAGCCCTCGCTTTCGGACAGCGCAATCTTTTCCGGTCTCATAGTAAAGCCTGTTGTGAACATTTCTGGCAATACGACCAAATCTACACTATTAGGGATGGCTGCTATCTTTTCTTCAAACATTTTTCGGTTGCTTACCGGGTCTTCCCAGTACAAATCCGTTTGAATCAAGGCAATGTTCAAAGTTTTGGGCATCTAGTATTTTTTTAGGAGGTCTTCCAATTCGTTATTTCCCTGTTCCATAACAAGATCCATTGCGGTTTTACCCCTTGCATCTTTTACCGATGCATCCGCTCCATTTTTTAAGAGGAGTTCAGCAATTTCTTTACGATTAAAAGTTACAGCATAAATAAGACAAGTGGCTCCCATGGCATTTTTTTGATTGACATTGGCCCCGGCATTGATCAATTTTTCCGCAATAGGGGTAAACCCTTTAAAGCAAACACCCATGAGCGCCGTATTTCCTGAACCATCAAGAGCATCAACCTGTGCTCCTTTGTCCAATAAAAATTCAACCATATCCACATGCCCATAATAAGCTGCGAGCAATAAGGGTGTGGAGCCCCTTTCGTCCTGGATCTCCAAAAATTTGGGGTTGTTATTCAATAGGATCTCCACAGCTTTGGAGTTCCCATTTCGTATTTGATTGAAGAGTTCTTCTTTATTGTCCATAACCATTGTGAAAGTTATAAAAAAACTGCCATAACCTGGAGGGTCATGGCAGTCTTTGTACGCATTTTCTTTATCTATTTTTTTACTTCTAATGAATTGATCAATCCAGGTCAAAGCGATCTAAGTTCATAACTTTGGTCCATGCAGCAACAAAGTCTTTTACAAACTTATCTTTGTAATCGCTGCCGGCATAAAGTTCTGAGAGAGCGCGCAACTCTGCGTTTGATCCAAAAATAAGATCTACGCGGGTACCTGTCCATTTTGCTTCCCCTGTTTTACGATCCTTACCTTCAAACATTTCCTCAGCTTCAGAAGTTGGTTCCCACTTGATGCCCATATCCAAAAGGTTTACAAAGAAATCGTTGCTCAAGGTTCCAGGTTTGTTCGTGAAAACACCGTGTTTGGAACCATCATAATTGGTATTGATAGTTCTTAATCCGCCCAACAGAACGGTCATTTCAGGTGCTGTAAGTGTTAACAGCTCCGCTTTATCGATCAACATCTTTTCAGGAGTGGTTTCAAAGCTGGGTGCAAAATAGTTTCTGAAACCGTCCGCTTCGGGTTTCAACCATCCGAAAGATTCCACATCGGTTTGCTCTGCAGTTGCATCGGTACGGCCGGGAGTGAATGGCACAGAAACATTGTGACCGGCGTCTTTTGCCGCTTTTTCTACACCTACAACTCCACCCAATACAATTAGGTCTGCGATGGATACTTTTTTATTTCCTGATTGTTCGTCATTAAAGCCTTGCTGAATTACTTCGTAAGTATTCAATACTTTTTTCAGCTGTGAGGGATTGTTGGCCTCCCAATCTATTTGGGGCGCCAAACGAATTCGTCCACCATTGGCTCCACCACGTTTATCCGAGCCACGGAAAGTGGATGCTGAGGCCCATGCAGTAGTTACCAATTCGGATACACTCAGTCCTGCGCTTAAAATTTTACCTTTTAAGTTGGCTACATCGGAATCGTCAATGATTTTATAATCCGCCTCTGGGATTGGGTCTTGCCACAGTAGTTCCTCTTCCGGCACCTCTGGTCCGTACAATATGGCTTTTGGTCCCATGTCCCTGTGCGTCAACTTGTACCACGCACGTGCAAAAGCATCGGCGAACTCATCAGGGTTTTCGTAGAATCTGCGTGATATTTTTTCGTAATGCGGATCAACTCGCAACGCAAGGTCCGTGGTGAACATCATTGGTGCGTTTTTCTTGTTTGGATCGTAAGCATCTATTACGGTACCAGCACCCTCGCCATTTTTGGGCTGCCACTGAACATCGCCTGCAGGGCTTGTTGTCTTTTCCCATTCATATTTGAATAGGTTTTCAAAGAATCCCATATCCCATTTAATGGGATTGTTGGTCCAAGCACCTTCCTCTCCATCGGTAATGGTATCCGGTCCTTTTCCTGATTTAAAATCACTCATCCAACCAAAACCTTGATTGGCAAGGGAAGCACTTTCTGGCTCTACCCCTTTGTGCTCGTGTGGACCGGCTCCGTGTGCTTTACCAAAAGTGTGTCCGCCAGCAATCAGCGCAACGGTTTCTTCATCGTTCATTGCCATTCTTGCAAAAGAATTTCTGATATACTTTGCGGCCAATGCAGGGTCGGGATTTCCATTTGGGCCTGCTGGGTTCACATAAATTAGTCCCATATGGTCCGCAGCAAGATTACCTTTCAATACACCTTCTTCGTCATGGCGCTCATCTCCTACCCATACTTTCTCTGGACCCCAGTTTACGGATTTGTCCGCTTCCCAGTCATCCTTGCGTCCACCAGCAAAACCAAAGGTTTTGAATCCCATGGATTCCAAAGCTACATTACCGGTCAGTACCAAAAGGTCTGCCCAAGAAAGTTTGTTGCCATATTTTTGTTTGATTGGCCACAACAAACGGCGTGCTTTGTCCAAATTGGCGTTATCTGGCCAGCTGTTCAGGGGCGCAAAACGTTGTTGACCCCCTACTGCACCACCACGACCATCCTGTACACGGTACGTACCGGCAGCGTGCCAAGTCATACGAACAAAGAAAGGTCCGTAATGTCCATAATCCGCAGGCCACCAATCTTGACTGTCTGTCATTAATTCGGTCAAATCTTTTTTAACTGCATCCAAATCCAAGGATTTGAAAGCTTCAACATAATCAAAATCTTCTCCTAACGGATTGGTAAGGTTCGAATGTTGGCGTAAAATGCCTAAATTCAATTGATCGGGCCACCAATCGTCATTGGAAGTTCCTTCTCCTGCTGCTTGGTTTATAGCGTTTAAATGTGGGCATAGACTTTCGTCCGCTCCATTTGCCAATTCTTTACTCATGATAGTATATTGTTTAAAATTAGATTTTTATTCATCTTAAAAATACGAAAATGCTAGCTGTTAATATAGAGGTTTGATATTAAAATACTATTAAAACATAGTTGTTATCTATGGAAAATAGATTCGATATAAAAAAATCTTAGCTCACTCCCTTTTCTTAACAATTATTGGCAAAGCCTTTCCAAAATTGAGCTTCTAGGTTTTCTACCTTTGAGTGAACACAAAAAACATAGATTATGAAACAGATAAAATATTTAATAGTGGCTGCCGTGCTATTGGTTGGCACAAGTACCATAGCCCAGAATAAAAAAGATAAAAAAATAATGGCTGATGCCCAAAAGGCAAAAACAATGCTTTTGGAGGCGGCACCCAATCTTGATGGATTCTTCGAAAATTCCGCTGGCTATGTCATCTTTCCCAATGTAGGGAAAGGTGGATTTATTATAGGAGGTGCCTCAGGTAATGGTGTAGTTTACGAAAATGGTGAGGCCGTGGGAATGGCCGACCTAAAAAAATTGAACATTGGACTGCAAGCGGGTGGCCAAGCCATTATTGAGGTGATTTTCTTTGAAACCGATGTGGACCTGCAACGTTTTAAAACCGAGAAATTCCAATTTGCGGCAGAAACCTCGGCAGTTGCTCTAAAATCGGGCATTGCATTCAATGCCAAATACAAAGATGGGGTAGCGGTTTTTGCCCTTCCTAAAGCTGGGCTTATGGCTGATGCATCGGTAGGTGGACAAAAGTTTAAGTATAAAGCATTCTAAAAGTTAATCCCGAACCCCTGGGGTAAAATCCTCGGGGGCATTTTGGGGTAATTTAGTAGTTCCCGCATCACCTGTATCATTAAAAATAGTCCATTCAGAGAATGTATATACCGGATTGCCTACCATAATATTGCTGTTCCGGACTGCTCTTCCATCTTCGAACTCGTGATTGGTTCCCGAACCATCTTCCCCAATTACTCCAAACATGTCTATTATGGTTCCGAAAGGGTCCACCAATTCCAAATTATCATCGCCATTCGAGTCTGCCGGACTATTTGTGGACACACCCAAATCGGGAGCAAATCCATAGACGAGTTCAAATTCCTCTGCATTGGGGGATATGATCAAAGTACTTTCTGGGCCAATAATCAAACCCGATAAGTCAATGGTAGAACTTAGCTCGGTATTGGCATTGGTATACCGCCGAAGTGTCCATAAGTTTAAATCAAGAGGTTCGGATGCTGAATTGTAGAGTTCCACAAAACGGGCGCTGGAATTGTTGTCGGGGTCTGCCAATTCGGAGATAAAAATTTGATTGGAAGTGAACTCGGTGATGATTTCTGGGCAACGTTCTTGGGTAAAATCCACATCTTCCAACGTTCTAATCACTAGTTGCGGAGTTTTTCCATCCCTTGTTAACACCGCCGTTAGCATACCATTTGTTTCAGGCAACGGTTCCGCCTGAAAATCGGCATAACCACTGTTTAAAAGTACAATATCGTTTTCTGCACAGTCCACAAGTGACCGTTGGGTTTCTTCTTGGGCAAGGGCATAGGTTTGGCCTAGAACTTCCTCTGCAAACTCTACGTTTTCAAATTGAACCAATATGTTTGATGGCAGACTATCAATCTCAGAAATTGTTGTCACCAAAGGCTCCAGGAATCCTTCACCATCACAGGAGACAACAAGATGGTCAAAGACTTTTCCTCGGGGCAATCTTCCTATGGATAGGTTGCCGAACGATGAGAAAACACTTCCTATTCGAAGAGTGTTTCCTTTTTTTCCCAAATAGAGGTCTTTTAACTTTACCAAGACCTTGCTCCCCGCTGGAAACAATAAGTGTGATTCCCTTACATCAACTTCGAGTTGTAGTCCTTTTGATGGATTGCTCAATGCATCTTGCAGGTAAAGCACACCAAAAAAATTCCCCGCTCGGTCGGATGAGATCACGTAGCCTTCCAAGACCAGATCTTCTTGAATCTGTATTACATCATCTTGCACCAAAGAATCCAAATCGCTAAAAGTGATATTGGGTGATATATCCGTTCCACAACTGGCTTCTATTTCATCAAACTCTCTACCATCAACACAGCACAAAATGGTTAGAAACCCGATGATTCCACAAGTTTTTATAAGTATATTTTTCATAAGTAATAGGATTAAAAGCTAATGGCCAAATTCAAAAAATAGGTTCTTCCGTAGCTGTACCAATATTTTGGAGCGAAAGAGGGCGAACCACTCTGATTATCTTGTTTCAGCTGCCCATAGTTTCCGTTCCTGCTCTGTTCATAGCCACCTGTGCGGAAAACCGTATCAAAAACATTATTGATGCTCACAAAGAAGCTTATGTACTTCCCGTTGATCAACCACGATTTGCCACCAACCAGATTGAGCAAATAGATATCATCCAATTTATTTTGCTTTAGTAATTTGGAAACGTTCACATCAGACGCGTCTGGAAAGGGTTCGCCTGTTTCGGGGTCCATCAAAAAACTGGACGTTCTGGTAATGGTGGAAAGGTTGCTATAATTATTCGTGAGATAATTGGTTGTACCGCTTATCCACCAATATTTTGGAGCCCTGTAGGACACCCCCAAAGCCAGGGCAGTTTGTGGTCCTTGAGCCAATTTTAAATCTTTTAGGGTGGCAATGCCCAAATCTATATTTCCTTCGGGAGCAATGAGGTCTTCCTCTGCACTTGCCGTATCAAAATTGATCTGTACCGATGGGTCGCTGGCATATACATAATGTCCCACATTTCCGGCAGCAGTTACTTTTACACTGGATGATGCTTCGTATTCAAATCCGAACTCGATGCCTTTGTGAAGTCTATCGAGTCCTGTGATTACTTCCTGAACGAAATCGGAACCGAGTCCTGAATCCACAAAAAAGAAATTAATGTCCGTTGTATGTTGAAACCTGGTGTAAAAAGCACTGACCCTTCCCCTAAGGCTGGGTAAACGCACAAAATAGTTCAAATCGATACTACTTACCACCTCTTTCTGAAGCTCTGGGACTATCTCGTTATTCTCCCTTGGGTTAACAAATAAATTTTGAATAATGGGTGGCCGTTCCACCATCGCCGCATTGGCCGTGAACCAATGCCTCCCTGTCAAGAAATACGTGAATCCGCCCTTATATGCCAAGTTGGAGAAGGATACTTTTTCTCCTGTTCCGAAGGAATTTTCCAAATAGCGTTCGTTTTTGAAGAATCCATTGCGCTGCACATTGAAACTGGAATAGGAAACCGAGGCAAAACCATCCCATTTGTTGGAGGTCAACTGTATTTGTGCAAATCCTTCCAGCTGCGAGGCATCTAAATTGTAATGATAATTGAACTTTTCGCCTTCGTTTTTCTGTAATGCCCCATCAACGTCGTTTAATGTATCGGAAAAGGTGTCCTTATCCTCATGGTAATTGGCGCCCAACAAATCTTGGATCTCCGCATAGTTTTCGGATGATGTGGCTTTATAGTTCCCTCCAAACCCTAATTTCATGAAATCATTCAACCTATAGTTAAAATTGGTAGCGCCCGAAATGGTTGTGTTTTGGGCAACATCATCATAAAGTAAATAGGCCGCTTTTTCGCCATTGTTGGCATTCGCCGTGTACAGTTGCTCCCAATTGAGCTGTGGATTTTCCAAAAACGTTTCTTTTGCCAAGTTTGCATTGATAAAATCAGCGCCAATGGAACTGTTGATGTGGTAACTGGGTAAATATCTATAGTAGGTTGGGTCTGGGTTCGGTGCATTGTAATACCCAAGCCTACTCCTTGAATTGATTCCTGTTTGATAGGCAACCCCAATGTTCCAATTCAATTTTTTCTTCTCTAAAGTATAGTTGAGCAGAAATAAAGGCTCAAAAATTTCTCGCTCTCTTGAATTACGGATTTTACCATCCTGTTCACCCCAATACGGATTGTACTGACCGCCCATCAAATCAAAAACTTCTTCCGTGAGTGCAGAAGACCTTCCTCTTCGGTTGCGCGCAAGAATCGAGGTTAAAGTGACGCTGTTTTGTGGATTGAATTGATACTCTACGGCTCCAAAAAAGGAGTAAGCGTCGTACAAAGTACCCTCCACGAAGCCTTCTTTGGCCCAACGGCGTGAAGCGGATACCGAATAGGCCAATCCACTTTCCTTTTCTCCTGAATTGTAGGTGGCCATCAACCTGCCACGATAGGTGCGATTGGACAGTGATGATGTAAGGCGTAATCCTGGCCTCATACCAGAAGGTCGGGTATTGATGTTGGTGTTGCCCAAAATTCCACCAAAAGTGTATGGGTTCAACGTTGAACTATTAGTGAATTCCTGATTGCGAACAACGTCGTTTAGTCCGCCCCAATTGTTCCATTGTGGCCTGCCATCAAAAAATTTGTTCATGGGAACTCCGTTGATCAGAACCGTACCGTTTCGCGAATCATAACCACGGACCTTAAAAAAGGCTTGTCCAAAATCAAAAGCTGCACGGTTCAAAAATATGTCGCGAGTGGATTGCAACAATCCCATCGAGCTGGAAACAGATTCAAAATCATCGGTAAGGTCGCCATCTGTAAGTGAAATCAAATTATCCGTTTGTTCGTGCGCAATATCCCTTTCCAGATATATCACACCTAAATCAATCGGATTACCTTCCAAATAGACCGAGAATCGCTTCGAAATAAAATCCAAAGCCGAAATTTGGAGCATTTGCTCTCCTGTTTGGGATATATTACGTTCAAATTTTCCCTTGGGGTTTGTTGTAAATTCTTGGAAAGTGCTTTCAAGGGTAATTGTCGCATTCGAAATGGGTGCATTTGAACCCTTCTCCATCAATTTACCTGTAACGGGAGTACTTTGTTGTCCATTCAGCATTTTACAACAACAAAGCATGGCCAATACCGTGGCTAGCCTCATAGCTTATTGTAGGTTAATTTATAAAAAAGGGGTTGTAATTGCTGTACAAACTGCGAAAAAGCGAACAATTGTACTTATTTTAGCTACAAAATCAAAATAAAATGCGATTATTAATATGCCTACTTGTATTAATATCGACCTCACTTTATGGACAAAAGTCCAAGACTTACACCTTAAGAACGATTGCTTTTTACAACTGCGAAAACCTGTTCGATACGGTAAACGATTCCCTTACTTTTGATGATGACCGCACTCCCGAAGGGCGTTACCATTGGACCGAGGAGCGGTATCATCAAAAAGTTGAAAACCTTTCCAATGTCATCTCTAAAATTGGAGAAGACATCTCTAAAACCTCGCCGGATATTGTGGGGCTTTGTGAGGTGGAAAATCTGGATGTGATTGAAGATTTAGTGCAACATCCTAATTTACGAGAGAAGGATTATGGCATCATTCATTTTGATTCCCCTGATGCGCGGGGCATTGATGTTGCGTTACTTTATAAAAAGGCATCGTTTATTCCATCCTCCTTTAAAAGCCATAGATTATTACTTTTTGATGAAATGAGCGAAAGGAAATACACTCGCGACCAATTGGTGGTCGGCGGCACTATGGATCGTGAAAACATCTATTTTATCGTGAACCATTGGCCCTCCCGAAGGGGCGGGGCTGCGAAGAGTTCGCCATTACGGGTAAGGGCGGCTTTGCTGAACAAACGCATCATAGATTCCATTCAGGAATTGGATTTGGATGCGAAAATCATCGCTATGGGCGATTTAAATGACGATCCTATTGATAACAGCTTAAAAAAAATACTGAAAACGAAGGGTAAAAAACGTCAGTTGGATAGTGTAAGCCTCTATAACCCCATGGAAGCGATGTTTAAAAAAGGCGTGGGTTCGCTAGCGTATCGTGACAAATGGAACTTGTTCGATCAAATATTTATGACCTCCAATTTGGTGACAGAAGACCGTAACATGCTTTCCTTCTGGAAAGCGGGCATTTTTGCGCCTGCCTTTATCAGAACCGACAAAGGAAGATTTAAAGGTTATCCTCTACGCACTTATTCGGGCGGTAGTTATACGGCTGGGTATAGCGACCACTTTCCGGCGTATGTATTTTTGTTGAAGGAGGTTAAAGAATAAGATTCCTGCCTTCGTGGAATGACGCTACATTGGTTTTATCCCAGCCACTGCCCCCATGGAATACGGCTCAAAATCAATAAAAGTCCCAAACCGTAGAAAATGGAAATGGTCTTGAACTTTTTATTGCTTTCCATGAATTTTTTGTGACGGGACCAACCGATGGTAATCAATACCAAGGCTATAATATTTATAAAAGGATGCTCCACCGCCAACAAACGTGCTGGAGCATTCAATCCGCCCATGCCCAAGGTTTGGATAGCTTTAAGTCCATTGGTTGATGTAAAGAACAATACTAGCCCCACCAAAAGTTGAATATGGCTTAAGATTAGTGCAAATAGACTTATACGAAGGTCTTTTTGCATGGTAAAGTCTTTTTTGCCCAACCAACCTGCTATGGCATTGATTACGGCAATTACTAAAACGGCCAAAACCACATAGGCCAAATAAGAGTGTAGGTTCTTGATAATTTCCATTAGGTATAGTTTGTGAGCTTAAAAGTACGGAATTTTGGGCATAAAAAAAGCCCCTCGCTTTTGCGAAGGGCTTTTGATTTTATGTATAGCTATAACGATTAGAACCTGTAAGTTACACTTGCATTAAAAGTACGACCATTTCCGTAGAAAACACCAAAGGCATCCGTTTGGTTCAAATAGGCATGGTTGAACAAGTTATAAATGTTTGTTCTTAATTCCATTTTATTCGTGCCAAAATCAAATGTATATGCTGCCGTCATATCAAATAGAGTATATGCATCCAACTTTGAAGTCTCATAGGAGCTTCCCTCTGCAACTACATCAGCTACATCATTAAACTCATAAAGATTGCCAAAATGATTAATATCCAAACCAACCTCAAAACCGTTGGCGAAATCATAATCCGCATTGAGGCCCATGGAAAACTGAGGAGCATTACTTATTTCAACTCCATCTAAATTAACGTTTCCATCAAAGAAATTCGCTGGAAGTGGATCGCCATTCTGATCAGTATAATCACCTATTTCGGCATTTGTAAAGTAGGTGTTGTCTCTAAAGTCCCTTGTTCTGTAAGGAGTGCTTCCTGAATATACCCAATCTCCAATAGATGTATAGGCTCCAATAATCAATCCTTGTGCTGCTCTCCAACGAGCAGTAAGTTCAACACCTTGGTGTAACTGAGTTACATCAGTTTGTTCACGATTAATATCTACTTCAGCATCATTTGCTAAATTGATAATGGTATTTCCATTGGCGATGAAACGATTGGCCCATTCTGTTCTATACAAATCAATTGTGAACTGGAAATCATACGTATTGAATTTATAACCAATTTCCAAGCCTGTAATTTCTTCATTCTCCACTTCTGGGTCGGCTAACTCTGCCGTTCCTGAGAAGATATTATCCAAGAATGGTTGACGAGAATAGAAACCAGCATTTGCATATATAGTATTCTTTTGGTCAAAGTTGTAAGCACCCCCGCTCTTTAAATTGTAACCAAACTTATTGGCCTTATCAGATGTTTGAGTAGTCTGATTGCCATTGATGTCCGTAGCGAACCTATCTTCTCTTTGGTATGATTGATTGGATATTGCTCCTTGGAAAAACACGGAAAATGCATCTTCAGCGTACTCGATTTGACCAAACATTCCCTGGTAATTGATGTCTTCTGAATAATCGTAGTTTATTCTCTCCTCTTCATCGGCAAAGTTAGTCAATGTTTTCCAAGGATTAATGCTGAAAGATTCTGTAACGACTCTATCATCTGGTCTATCATTAGACCATCCAGATAGTCCATAAAAATCGGCCACTTGTCTAAAGTGGTCACCTGTATAGAATCTAAAATCGGCACCAACGTTAAAGCTTAGGTTATCATTAACATCATGGCTAAAGTTAGATACCATTCCATACCATTGGTGGTTGTTCATGGAAGAACGACGAATATAACCCGCACCATTCGGAGCTCCATAGTCTCCACCAATTCCAACCTCGGCATTTCTAGCTCTAATTGCAGCATAATCAATTTGACCATCCACTCCACCAGGATAATCAGGCAATCGTAATGCGCTGTTCCCTCTTGGACCTGTTCCACCTCCACGACCCCAAGAAGCATAAAGAACGGTGGAAAGGTCTGATTTACTGGAAATATCCCAATCCCAGTTCAAGTTCATTACCGGTTTGTGATAGAAGTTTGTTCTTTCCGACTCCAGCTCACCTTCATCAAATCCCCAATGTTGGTTGTATTTCCTATATTGCTCAACAACTTCAAGTGGCTGAGACCAACGTTGCATGTGCCATTGGGGTGCTCCAAAAACTAAAAAGTTAAAATTGTGGTCACCAATCAGTTTACCTACAGAAAAGAAATAGTTCTGCCCTTGTCCTTTAGTCCCTTCCGCAAACTTTCTTTGACCTTGCCAGTGATCCAACATTACAGAGAATCCCCAGCCGTTTTCATTGATACCTGAGTCATAGGAGGCAGTAGTCTTAAAGAAACTATCGTTACCAACCATAAAACGGCCAAAACCACCTTCCCTTTTTTCAGTGGCTTTTGATACGATGTTCACCGTACCACCTACAGAAGATATGGCCAATTTGGAAGATCCCAGACCACGCTGTACCTGAACAGCATTGGCTATATCTGCCATACCTGCCCAGTTGGACCAATACATTCTTCCATCTTCCATGCCGTTGATGGGCTGTCCGTTCAATAGGAAAGCTGTGTTTGTTTGGTCAAAACCTCTCAAGAACATTTGAGAATCACCGAAACCTGTTTGGTTAGATACATATACCGAAGGTACGTTTTTCATAACCTCAGGAAACTCAACGTTACCAGCAGAGACAGCTTGTATTTCGTCCCTTTTAATGGTAGTAACGGCGATAGGAGTACTTCTATCCTCCTCAAGGTCAATAATTCCTGAACCGATAACAACCACTTCTCCTAATTCTTGAGCATCAGGGAATAATTCAATCGAGCCCAAACTTCCAGTTGAAGTAAATTCAACTTGTTTTTTAATAAATCCGATGTAAGAAATCACCAAGGTGCCTGAGCTTTGGCCTACCTCCAAGGTAAAGTTTCCATCAAAATCTGTAGATGTACCATTTTTAGTACCTTTTACAACCACGCTGGCTCCTGGAAGCGGACCGCCAAGCTCGCCGTCTACTACAGTACCAGTAAGAGTTCCTTGTGCAAATGCCATCGCGGAAACAAAAATTGCCGCAATAGCCAAGTAGATTCTTTTCATTTAATTCAGTGTTTAAGTGTTTAATTAGCCCTGCAAAAGTGATTTATTTTTGACACTCTGCGATTAAGCCAAAGTTAAAATCAAGCAAATATAATTAACACTAAATTAACAAATAGAATTATCTGACGGACAATTGTTTAGAGATTTTAATGAATTTTGAACAGATGGTAGTTTACTCCTTAAAAAAATGCAAAAGGTTCAATGTGGAGCTATCGTGTTTACCGATTTCTGAATTTTCGATATCGGTCAAAATATTCTTGGCCAATTGCTTGCCCAATTCCACGCCCCATTGATCGTAACTGAAAATATTCCAAACCACACCTTGCACAAATATCTTATGTTCGTAAAGTGCAATCAGTGCTCCAAGGCTTTTTGGGGTAAGCTTATCAATCAATATGGTATTGGTGGGCTTATTGCCTTCAAAGATCTTAAACGGAAGCAACTTTTCAAGCTCCTCTCCCGACAATCCCTGGGATTCTAGTTCTTGCCTGACTTCCTCGGCAGTTTTACCGTTCATCAAGGCTTCGGTCTGGGCAAAGTAGTTTGCCATCAATTTATGGTGATGGTCCTCATCGCCATGCAAGGATTTTTTATAACCGATAAAATCGGTTGGAATCAATTTGGTTCCCTGATGGATCAGTTGAAAAAATGCGTGCTGTGAATTGGTGCCCGGCTCTCCCCAAATTATGGTGCCGGTTTCGTGACCCACTCGGTTACCCGCTCTATCCATGCTTTTTCCGTTGCTTTCCATGATTCCCTGCTGTAAGTATGCGGAAAAACGGTGCAGGTATTGAGTGTATGGTATGATGGCTTCGGTCTCTGCTTTATAAAAGTTATTATACCAAACACTGATGAGTCCCAATATAACAGGGATGTTCTCTTGGAACGGTGTTTCCTTAAAGTGAGAATCCATTTCGTTGGCCCCATGTAAAAGTGCTTCGAAGTTTTCGTAGCCGACGGATAATGCGATGGACAATCCAACCGCACTCCAAAGAGAGAATCTGCCTCCGACCCAATCCCACATCGGGAACACATTTTCATCGGAAATACCGAACTCCTTGATTTTTTCAAGATTGGTGGATACGGCCACAAAATGATCGGCCACATCTTTTTCCGATGCGCTTTGCAGGAACCACTTTTTAATGGTCAATGCATTGGTCAAAGTTTCTTGGGTGGTAAACGATTTGGAAACAATAACGAATAAGGTGGTCTCTGGATTGAGTTCCTTCAACACTTCATGGACCAAATCACCATCTACATTGCTTACAAAATGAGTTTTTAAATCATTTTGATAAAATTTTAGGGCTTCGGTCACCATCACAGGGCCCAAATCCGACCCGCCGATTCCAATATTCACGATATCGGTAAAGGTTTTACCGGTATGTCCTTTGCGCTCTCCGGATATAATAGCTTCTGAAAAGGTTTTTATTTTTTCTTTGACCTCAAATACCTCATCAACAATATTTTCTCCATCCACCAATACCTTATCACCTTTTTTGGCGCGCAAAGCGGTATGCAATACTGCCCTACCTTCGGTTTGGTTGATGAGCTCCCCGTCAAAATAACTTTTTATGGCTTCTTTTAATCCTACCTCATTCGCCAATTCCAGCAACAGCTCCAAAGTTTCCTCGGTAATTCTATTCTTTGAATAGTCCACCAAAAAATCGTTCCAAAGAATGGACAATTTTTTACCGCGACCTTCTTCTTTTGAAAACAGTTCCCTTAAATGTACGTCTTTGGTTTTTTGATAGTGTCTTTGAAGATTTTTCCAGGCTTCGGTAGTAGAGGGGTTGATTGTGGGTAGGGCCATTACTGGGTATATGATATTAGGGTTTCTTCAGATTCTTCGAGTTCTTCTGGAGCTGGGTCCACAAATTCTATGCAGTCCAACTGCTCCTTTAATGGTGCGATATGTGCCATATAATCTGTGCGCAAGGAATCTGCAATAGGGTCGGCCTCTGGCAGTTTTTCTTTTAAGGGGTCCACTTGTCTTCCGTGCTTCCAAAAACGGTAACAAACGTGCGGACCTCCAGTATTACCTGTCATACCAACCCATCCGATAACTTCTCCTTGGCGTACAAACTCTCCTCTTTTTACCTTTTGTGCCTTCATGTGCAGGTATTGTGTACTGTACGTGCCGTTATGTTTTATCTTGACATACTTTCCGTTACCTCCTCTTCGAGTGGATTCTGTAACGGTTCCATCTGCGGTAGCTACAATGGGCGTGCCCACGGGAGCGGCATAGTCGGTTCCTTTGTGTGGCCTTACCTTGTAACCATAATAGGCGATTCTGCGCTTCAAGTTGTACCTAGAGGACAATCTGTAACCAAATTTAATCGGTGCTCTTAGGAAAGTGCTCCTCAAATTGTTGGCATCTTGATCAAAATAGTCCAAAATATTGTTCACCGAATCGGCGACATAAGGAAAAGCATAAATGGTTTTTCCCTTGTGCTCAAAAAGTGCCGATTTTATGGGGCCGCGTCCAGCATAAACAGTATCGTTGATGTATCGCTCGTCAAAAACCACTTTGAACTTGTCTCCTTTTTCCAGTCTAAAAAAATCAATGGTCCAAGCGTATATTTCGGAAAGACCTATGGTTACGCCATAATCAACTCCTAAATTATCCATAGCTTCGGAAAGACTGCTGTTGATTACGCCCCCAACTTCTCTTTCTCTAAGCGTAACTTTTTTCCTGTTTTTGTAGGCTACGGCAGAATCTCGTAAATCCACCACCGTATAATTTATTTTATCGTTTTGATAGATAAAGACCTCGGCTACATTGGAAGTATCTTTTGATTTAAGAATCAGATATGGTTTGCCCACCATGATCTTGCGGACATCGAACGTATCTCGGTAATTTTCCGATATGGCCGCAATTTTTGGGTAATCCACATTGTTCTTGAGCATGAGCTCCCCAAAACTGTCGCCATTGCGAACCGTATCGTGAACTACATTGAATTCATCAAAATTAAAACCGTAACGAAGCTCGGGAAGTTTTTCAATCACTTCCACTTGTGCCACTTCTTCGACCGGTTCTTTTGTTTGTTTGCATGATGCCAGCACTGCCAACACCAAAATTGCCCCAATAATTTTCTGCATTTCTCTTCTTCTATTCCTTGTATTCTTTCTTTTCGGGATTGAACACATGATCAACCCACTGTTTTCCCCAGGTATCCAATTCCTCTTTGGTATGCAAAGTTGGGAAAAAAATTATTCTCTGGAAACTGGGTGGTAAATAGTCCTTCCAATTGGTGCCCCCTGTCGCCTCTACATCCTTGCCGTCCTTTGCCAAATATCTATGTGCAGATCCCATGTGCATCAATGGCCAATTCACATTTGCGTTCAAATCTAACTCTTTTAACGTTGAAATCAGCTCTTCATTGCATCGGGATGCATCGGGCAGTTGCAAATATTTTTGATATATGGTACTGTCCTTCACTTGGTTGGCAATGCGCAAAAGTCTCGGGGTGTATCTGACCTCAAATTGTTTCAATGTCAAGGTTTTTTCGCCAGTGGCCAGATCGGTCGCTCCTTTTTTCCAATAGACATGTTCAAACAACTCTTCTATGCTATTTTCTGATGAAAATGAATCCCTTTCTGATGGGTGTACCATATTTTCCAATGGGGTGGCGTAGAATTCAATCATTCTATATTGTACCGACTGAAATCCACTTGCGGGAAGCAATGCCATCCGGTATCGGAGAAACTGCTCGCGTTCCATGCCCTTGATCATAATGCTAAAGGAAGATATAAGTGCTTTGAAGTAGCTGTTGATGCGCCTCACTTTTTCTATAAAAAAGGATATATCTTGCGATTTGTCCTCAACGATCTGTTTTTGCTCATGCAAAATCAGTTTAAAGTACAGCTCCGTAATCTGGTGGTACATGATGAAGATTTCCTCATCGGGGAAATGCGTTCGAGGTACTTGAAGACTGAGCAAGGTGTCCAAGCGGATATAGTCCCAATAAGTAAGATACCTTTCGTAAAGAAGCCCATCCAAATAGGAACTCAAATCCTGACCTGAGTTTTTGAACTTTTCCTCTAGTTTGTTGATTTGGGAAGCGATTTTTGCATCCTTATCCATTAATGCCGTACTAATCCATTATTATTTTAAACTGGTTCTTAAGCCCATTATAGCCATCCAGATCTGCTTTTAATGATCCCACCGCCAAATTTGCCTTTATCCGAATGGGTATTTTGTTCCAATCGTTGGAAACCCATAGGGTAAGACTCTCTTTTTCCTTAAAAACCCTACCGGATTGAACCAAAGGCCTAAATTTAAGACATTCTACCTTTCCAAACTTCGTCCTAAGGATTTCTTTTCCTAAATATTTTAATTGAAACTTAAAAACTCCATCATCATCAAAAAGCATATCCAAAACGATGGATTCACCTTCTTCAAACTCTTCAAGGTTGTAATTGCTTCTTAAAAAATACGAAGCGGAAATCAAATCCTGTATTTCATCGTGAATTTGGAAATCCTGTTTTGTGCCGTTTTTGTTATCTATTAAAACTGCTTTGTCGTTATCGTAATTAAACTCAATCTCCATATCCTTGGTATACCCACCCTCATCAATTTTCCTGATGAATTTGTAAGGTTTACCCTGCTCACGGCCAAAATAGCTTTCGTAGGTATCATCAACTTTAAAAAATATACTGGCAAACCCAGTGGTTTTCCCTTTTCCGACAACGTGATACACGGGGATGTCATCCAGGGTTTTAGAGGTCAAATGCAGAGTAGCATAACTGGCATTCAATATCCCATAATGAATCCTGAATTTTAGCCACTCCCCCGGTTTAAAGGCAGGACGTGAACTTTGAGCCATTACCGGCATTGCCAAAAGAAGCAATACTATGGGCGTTATCAACTTTTTCATATGCAATTTTATAAGTATAAAATTAGTAAAATCACTTTAGCGGGCTATGCTGTTCACATATACTTAAACAAAACTTATTCCAAATTATTATAAACAAAAAAAAGCCCAGTCACGAGACTGGGCTTTTCCTAAATAACCAACCAAACTTTAAATTATGAAAAACCAATACTTAAAGTTATAAGGGAACCACCCCTTATGCGGACAAAGATAAGGCAAGGTTTTGTAGGAAAAATTGTTTTTAACGGACTTTAACTAAACCCCTATAAGATTGATTGATTTTTCGTGTTTTTTTGACAAATTATTAAGAGAATTGGCCCGTTCGATAAGGTAATTTATATTTAAAACCAATACCCAATACTAAAGAAAACATTGCTTTCGCTAATTTCTGGCGACCAAGAATAATAAATTTGAATGGGGCCTAAAAAAGATTCGAAACCGTAACCCAGACCGTAACCGGAAAAATTAGGTTCCTCGAACCAATCGCCCGTACGAAAAAGGTCGTCCTCCACATTGGCGTAGTTGGCAGTAAAAAGCAAGTGGTGTTTGGAAGCAAACCTATAATCCAGTTTTCCAATTCCTTTTACATAACTGTTCCCCGCAAGGCTCAAAAAATCATATCCAAAAAAGGGTGTGAAATTGTTTACAAAATCGTTTCCGAAACCTCCCAGAATAAAATCAAAGGAAGCTACTGGTGAGGTTCCCAGTTTAAAGCCGCCTTCCATTCCCAAACCAACACTCAAATTGTGAAGCGGCGAGAATACACCTCCAAATTTGGCCTTTGCTACAGCAAACTCCGCGAAATTTTCATTGTAGTCGGACGAGAAAGCATAAAAATGGATATCTCCATCAAAAAGAAGCCCTCTGGTTGGAAAATATTTATCATCATATGTATCCAATTTTATTTGGGAATAGGCACTGATATAATGGGAGTCTTCAAAGGTGATTCTTTGGTTGGAGTTGGAAATATCCACATCCGGATCAACCTGATTTAGGGTCCTTGTGCTGTAATTTAAATATTTGTGCTCTGCACCAACTGTAAAGGCAAACTCTTCCTTAAGAACAGTTTGTAGGTAAATCTGGTTCGTAAGGTCGGTGACATCCAAATTTATATTTTGGATATTTGGGTCATCCGGGACTTTAAAATTACGTTGGATTTGAGCGAAATCGGTTTCCGTATCAAAATCCGTCAGCTTGGAATTTATGCCGAAGCTCCAATAATATCCTTTATCCAGATAGTATTGCATATTGTACCTAATGTGATCTCCCAATATAAAATCGAAAGAAGCCACATCATCCTTCATTAAAAAATTCTTTTTGGTAAGATTGATGAGTGCTGCACTTTTATAAAGGTCATCGTAGTGCGCCGACATTTTGATGAACATTTTCGTCGGATTCTCCTTGAGCTTTAAAATTAAATCTGTTCCCAACCCATTGGACATCAAATCGTAACGTATAGCCTTAAAGTTTCCCGTAGCGGAAAGATTGTTCATTCCTTGCCTAAGCTCCTCAAAAGATATTTTTTCTCCCAAACTAAACCTCAACTTCCCCTTAATAAACCCCCTTGTGTATTGGTCGTTACCCTCAATGATCATTCTGTTGATGGTTAAGCTGTCCACCATTTTTATACTTTTCCGGGGTTTTGGTACATCTTTTTGACTTTCAGCTATTTGCTTGAGCTCGTTCATCTTGATTTGAGCTGCTTCTTCGCCACTTTTTACAATCTGTTTTCCTTTATCAAAAGCGATTACGGAAAACTCGTCAATATCTGGCCTAATGTAAATGTCCGTTTCTTTGGACTTCTTCTTCATATCGTTAACCGTTCGATAATTATTGATTTGGAGAAGAATCTCTGTGGCGGAGGACAGCGATTCCCGAGTAGCAAGATCGTGTTGTACATCAACCCCAATAATAATATCTGCTCCCATATCTTTTACATGATTTATGGGATAATTGTTCACCACACCGCCATCGATCAAAATTTGGCCATTTATCTCTGCCGGCTCAAAAAGCGAAGGAAATGTACCACTTGCCATAATGGCTTCGGGCAAATACCCCCTGTCCAACAGCACCTCTTCCCCGGTTTCCACGTTGGTGGCCATGCACACAAAGGGTATGGGCAATTTTCTGAAATCCTGTACATCTTTTACGTGAAATAATAGTTGCACCAATAAGTTGTAAATATTCTGTCCTCCTGAAATAGCCTGTGGAAACGATACCTTGAAATTTTCGAAAGGCAATGTCAGTGCATAACGTTCGGAATCCTCTTTTTCATAAAATGTTTTGGCGCTTCGCGGAACATTATCCTGAATCAAATTATTAAAATCGGTGTTCCTAAAAATGGAGTCCAATTGCTGGGCCGAGTAGCCCGATGCATAGAGCGCTCCCACAATGGCACCCATGCTTGTCCCGCCAATGTAATCTACCTTAATGCCTGATTCCTCTATTATTTTTAAGGCACCAATATGAGCCAAACCTTTGGCCCCTCCACCACTGAGCACAAGGCCAACCTTGGGGGGTCGGTTTTCCGAGGTATCCTGGGCAACTCCCTTTACACAGAGCAATGCAAATAGCATAGTAAGTATTACTGCCTTGTTTCGCATAGACTACTTATGAATGGATTTATAAATTTTTTTAGCTTTTGAAGCTCCAACTGATGCTGTTAACTTTTCCAAGGAAGCCTCTTTGATTCGCTTTACCGATTTAAAGGTTTTTAATAATTGTTGGGCTGTTTTTTCTCCAATTCCATCAATATTAACCAATTCTGAGCTAATAGCCCCCTTACTTCTTTTGTTTCTGTGGTGCGTGATTCCAAATCGGTGGGCTTCATTTCGTAGCTGTTGAATAATTTTTAAACTTTCGGATCTTTTATCCAGGTACAAGGGAACCGGATCATCCGGAAAATAAATTTCTTCCAAACGTTTGGCTATGCCAATAATGGCAATTTTTCCTCTCAGTCCCAAAACTTCCAAACTCCTCAATGCGCTGGACAATTGTCCTTTTCCTCCATCAATAACGATAAGTTGTGGCAACGATTCCTCTTCGTTGAGCAATCTCTTGTATCGCCTAAAGACCACTTCTTCCATACTGGCAAAATCGTCGGGCCCTTCTACGGTTTTTATATTGAAGTGCCGATACTCCTTTTTGGAAGGCTTTCCATCTTTGAAAACAACACAGGCGGCAACTGGGTTGCTCCCTTGTATATTGGAGTTGTCAAAACACTCGATATGTCTTGGTTCTTCCGAAAGTCGTAAATCCGATTTCATCTGGGCCATAATCCGTTTGGTATGTCGGTCCGGGTCGGTAATCTTGATTTGTTTCAATCTATCCTGACGGTAAAATCTGGCGTTGCGTTCCGATAGGTCCAAGATCCTGCGCTTATCGCCCAGTTTTGGGAGTGTAACTTTCAAATCCCCATCAACGGTAACCGGAAAAGGCAGGTATATTTCCTTTGATTTTGAATTGAACCGCTGTCTGATCTCGGTGATGCCCAGTTGCAGTAATTCTTCATCCGTTTCATCCAGTTTTTTCTTTATTTCCAGTGTGTGCGAACGAATAATGGCTCCATGGGAAAGCTGTAAAAAGTTGACGTAACCGTGGGTCTCATCAGAAATAATGGTGAATACATCAACATTGTTGATCTTTGGATTCACCACGGTGGATTTAGCCTGGTAATTCTCCAAAACATCGATCTTATCCTTAACGCGCTGCGCTTTTTCAAACTCCATTTCTTCTGCAAAGGCTTGCATCTGCTCCTTAAAGGTTTGAATGGAGGTTCTTAAATTCCCTTTTATAATTTGGCGGATGTCCTCAATCTGATCGTGATATTCCTTTTCGGTCTGAAACCCCTCGCATGGCCCCAAACAATTGCCCAAATGATAATCCAAACAAACTTTATATTTCCCGGCTTCTATTTTATCTTCGGAAAGATCATAGTTGCAGGTACGTAACGGATACAAACTTTTTATCAGGTCCAAAAGCGTCCGTACCGTTTTCATGCTGGTGTAAGGGCCAAAATATTCGGAACCGTCCTTGATCAGTTTTCGGGTGGAAAAAACCCTGGGGAACCTTTCGTTCTTGATACATATCCACGGATAGGATTTATCGTCCTTGAGCAAAACGTTGTATCTGGGCAACAGTTTTTTGATGAGATTGTTCTCCAACAAAAGTGCGTCCGACTCCGTGGGCACCACAATATGCTTAATGGAATGTATTTTTTTGACCAGCACCCGTGTTTTACCATACTCCTGTTTTTTATTGAAATAAGAGGAAACCCGTTTTTTAAGGTTCTTGGCTTTGCCCACATATAGAATTTTTCCTTCGGCATCATAGAACTGATAAACTCCAGGATTATTTGGGAGTGAACTTAACTGTACTTTTAGCGATACCGGTTTGGACATATTAGCTCTGGAAAAATGAACTGTTTTTGACGTTACAACAAAGTTATATTTTAATTGTGTTGAATATTGTTAAACTTGATCAATTCCCCTTTTGCTTTGATATTTGGTTATTCTGATCCACAAAACTTTAAAAAACAATCAATATCAAAAATTTACGGATTTAAGACACCATATTGTCAAACTGTGGTTTTTCCACAAAAAAGCTATGGAAAACCCATAATTTGATGGTCAAGATTTAGTCTAAATTGTTAAACAGTTATTAAAAATCGTGCATTTCATCGATAAAAAGTGCATTTCGTGGTAAATTTTTCAAATGTTTTACTTACATTTAACCATATAATTACAATCCTATGGAAAACTATATCATCGTTTTGGGAATGTACTTGATTTTGATGCTTTTCTTCAAAATCTTTTTCTCCGTGGCAACAAAAGGAGAATAATAAAGTATCCCCCCGAAATTAACCCTAAATCTTCAACATTCGGAATGTTGAAACGTGAACTAAGAAAAAAGTACAGGAATCTGAGAACGGATATAACTCCCGAACAAGCCTCAGATTCAAGTTTGGTTCTTGCCAACAGTATACTCCAAATCCCAATCTGGGATTTTTTTTATTACCATATCTTTTTAAGTATCGAGGACAAAAATGAAGTGGACACTATGCCCTTGATCACCCTTTTACAGGGTAAGGATAAAAACCTAGTGGTTCCCAAAGTTACCGATGAGAATTCTATGGTAAACTATCTCCTTACGGATAATACGTCCATTAAAAAAAGTGCTTGGGGCGTTCCAGAACCTATTGATGGGATTGAAGTCCCTGAAAACAAAATTGATGTGGTTTTTGTACCTCTTTTAGCGTTTGACACCCAAGGCAACCGTGTAGGGTATGGCAAAGGGTATTATGATACCTTTCTACGCAAATGCCGAAAAAAAACGATCAAAATTGGATTGTCCTTTTTTGAAGCAGAAAGTGAACCGATTACCGATGTGCATGAAAATGATGTGAAATTGGATTATTGTGTTACTCCGGAAAAGGTTTATGAATTCTGATCATTCACCGTTTCTTTCATTTCGTCATCCTGTTTTGGAAATGCCTTCTTATTGAACACAATCAAAATACCGACTCCAGTGCTTATAGCGGTATCGGCAATATTGAATACAGGCTCAAAAAAGCGAAAGCGTTTTCCGCCAACTGAAGGCACCCAATCCGGCCAAGTGGTATCCACCAAAGGAAAGTACAACATATCCACCACTTTACCATGGAACAAGCTTCCATATGGCTCATCTGCAAAAAGGGTAGCAACCTGTCCGTTGCTATGGTCAAAAATAATCCCATAGAAAACAGAGTCAATAATGTTGCCCACAGCACCAGCAAAAATCAGGGAAACGGCCAAAATCAATGTGCGGGGCGATTGTTTTTTAATAATGTCCCACAACCAATAGCCAATCCCAAAAACCGCAAAGATTCGGAATATGGTCAATATCAATTTTCCGGCTGGTTCGGAAATGGGTAGAATATCGCTCAGTTTTGTGCCCCAAGCAGCGCCTTCATTCTCGATAAAGAGGATTTTGAACCAACTGAACACCTCATCGGCCTCACCCAATATAAAGCTGGTTTTGATATAAATTTTACTGATCTGGTCCACCAGTAGGATCAGTATGATGATAATAAGGGACTTCTTTAAATTCATGCTTTAACTAAAAGGATTGCAAAAGTATAGATATTATTTGGTTTTCGTGAGGAAGATATCCCCTTCTATGGTCTTCAGAACAAATTGGTTGTGCCCAAAAGGTATGGTTTCCTTTTGCACTTTTCCATAAGCACTCTCCGCAACAATGTCACCACTTGATGTCGAAAGAAAAATATCACCTTTTTGTGTGGTCACCTCAACGGATTCTGAAACATTTTCCAAGGTACAACGCCCATCGGACAAGGTTATATATAAATCCTCATATTTTCCAGTGGCATATAGGTTGGTATTGGTCCCAAACACATCCACACTTTTATATTCCGGCACACTTATTTCCAAAGCTATGGAAACCACTTTGTGTGCGCTGAGTTTATCGTTAGGGTTTACAAAAAGAGGTTGAAAACCTGCACTGATCATGGCTGTGGTTCCGCTTTGCTCAATGGAAATTACTAAGTCTTTGGCATATTCGCCTTCCATACTTGCGGAGACTTGCACCTCATCGGACGATGTGGTATTTAAATCAATTCGGTAACAATATCGGGCATCTATTTGAATAGTTTCCGTGCGAGGGCCAATAAACGCCTTCCTTACTAATTTTTGCGCGTGAACGTTCACGAGCGTAAAAAAAATCATCAAAAACAATAGCGCCCTCATAACTAAAAAACGCCCGAAGGCGTTTTAATTATTTCTGCATGTTCTTCGCCTCAATGCTCAATGTAGCATGGGGAACAAGCTTTAAACGCTCCTTGTTGATAAGCTTTCCGGTAACTCTACAAACACCGTATGTCTTGTTCTCAATTCTTAGCAACGCATTTTTAAGGTCGCGGATAAACTTCTCCTGACGGATAGCCAACTGGGTGTTCGCCTCCTTGCTCATGGTCTCAGAGCCTTCTTCAAATGCCTTGAACGTTGGTGAGGTATCATCCGTACCATTGTTTCCATCGTTCATGTAGGAGCTCTTCAAAAGTTCCAAGTGTTTCTTGGCTTTCTCTATTTTTTCCTCTATCAGAGCCCTGAATTCTGCAAGGTCCTTATCGGAGTATCTTACTGTTGAATCTTCTGCCATTTTCTTAATGTTTTTGAATAAACAATTTTGTGTTCACCTCATCAAAGGCTATTGCAACACCTTCTTCAAGTTTCTCTTCAAAGTTGAGCTCAGCGGTCAATGTTTCCGTTTTGATGTATTCCTCGTTACTGGAAACTGCATTCTCCACAAAGCCGTCCTTCAATATTTTAATATCAATTTTATCTGTTACCTCAAATCCTGATTCCTTTCGAAGATTCTGGATTCGGTTTATGAGTTCTCTAGCGATACCCTCTTTTCGCAAGGCTTCATCTATCGTTACGTCCAATGCTACCGTCAAGGGACCGGAACTAGCAACCAACCAACCTTCAATATCTTGAGAACTAATATCTACATCGGTTAACTGTAAATTAACGGTTTTATTTTCCAACTGTAGCAATAATTCTCCCTCTCGCTCCATTTTTTGTATGTCTTCCTGACCCAATTTTGATACAGCCCCTGCAATCGCCTTCATATCCTTGCCAAATTTTGGGCCCAAAACCTTAAAGTTGGGTTTTATTTGTTTGACAAGAACTCCTGATGCATCATCCAGCATTTCAATTTCCTTCACGTTTACCTCAGATTTCACCAAGTTGGAAACAGCTTCGATATCCCTTCGTTGCTCATCATCCAAAACGGGGATCATAATTTTTTGAAGCGGTTGGCGCACCTTTATTTTTTCCTTCTGACGGATGGAGAGTACCAAAGATGAAATTTTTTGGGCCAACTGCATTTTACGCTCCAAGTCCTTGTTCACCATATTGGCATCAAAAACAGGGAATTCTGCTAAATGTACACTCTCAAAACCTTCTTTTTTAGTGGTTGTATCCAAATCCCGGTACAATTGATCCATAAAGAAAGGAGCAATAGGGGCCGATAGCTTGGCCACAGTGGACAAGCAAGTGTAAAGGGTCTGGTAAGCCGAAATTTTATCCTGTTGGTAATCCCCTTTCCAGAAACGCCTTCTGCTCAAACGAACATACCAGTTGCTCAAGTTTTCCTGAACATAGTCGGAAATCATCCGTGCTGCACGAGTGGCTTCGTAATCTCCGTAGGCTTCATCCACATTTTTGATCAAGGTGTGGAGTTCGGATAAGATCCATTGGTCTATTTCTGGCCTCTCCTTCAACGGAATATCAGCCTCGGAATAATCAAATTCATCAATGTTGGCATAAAGTGCCATAAAGGAATAGGTGTTGTACAACGTTCCGAAGAACTTTCGTTTTACCTCAACAACGCCTTCAATATCAAATTTCAGGTTGTCCCATGGGTTGGCATTGGAAATCATGTACCAACGTGTGGCATCGGGGCCATGCTCTGGCAACACCTCGAACGGGTCAACCGCATTGCCCAATCGTTTGGACATCTTCTTGCCTTCCTTATCCAAAACAAGCCCGTTGGAGACTACATTTTTATAGGCAATGCTATCAAAAACCATAGTGGCAATGGCATGCAGGGTATAGAACCAACCTCGGGTCTGATCTACACCTTCGGCAATAAAGTTGGCCGGGAACGCTACTCCATCATCAATAAGTTCTTTGTTCTCAAAAGGGTAGTGCCATTGAGCGTAGGGCATGGAACCACTATCAAACCAAACGTCGATAAGGTCTGCTTCACGTTTCATCGGCTGCCCTGATGGTGAAACCAAAGTGATGCCATCCACGATATTTTTGTGCAAATCAATTTTATCATAATTGGACTCGCTCATATCGCCCACCACAAAATCTTCAAAAACATCCTTCTCCAACACACCCGCCTCAACCGCTTTGGCCATTTCGGACTTCAACTCTTCCACGGAACCGATCATCAATTCCTCTTTACCATCTTCGGTACGCCAAATAGGCAATGGGATTCCCCAATATCTTGATCTAGATAGGTTCCAGTCATTGGCATTGGCCAACCAATTCCCAAAACGTCCCTCACCTGTGGATTTTGGTTTCCAGTTGATGGTCTGGTTCAACTCGAACATACGGTCTTTTACATCCGTGACCTTGATGAACCAAGAGTTCAAAGGATAGTAAAGAATGGGTTTGTCGGTACGCCAGCAGTTCGGGTAGCTGTGTACATATTTCTCGACCTTAAAGGCTTTGTTCTCAATTTTTAGTTTGATGGCAATCTCTACATCGATTGACTTTTCAGGTGCTTTACCCTCATCATAGTATTCGTTCTTCACATATTTGCCACCGAACTCCTTGAGCTCTGGTCTAAACCTCCCTTGCAGGTCAACCAATGGTACTGGATTATCGTTTTCATCCAAAACCAACATCGGCGGAATCTCTGGAGTGGCCTGTTTAGCCACCAAGGCATCGTCCGCACCAAAGGTGGGTGCCGTATGCACGATTCCCGTACCATCTTCAGTGGTTACAAAATCCCCAGAAATTACCCTAAAGGCATGTTCTGGGTTTTGGTATGGCTGCACATAATCAATCAGCTGCTCGTATTGGATACCGACCAAATCCTTGCCCACAAAAGTTTCGCCAACCAAAAATGGAATCCTTTTGTCGCCTTCTTTAAATGCTTTTAGCTCTTCCTCTGTCTCAACTTTGGAGAACTTTCCAGAAAAATTATAGTTCACCAAATTTTTGGCCACTACTACATTGATTGGCTCAAAAGTGTATTGGTTGTAAGTTCTTACAAGTACATATTCAATTTTTGGTCCAACGGTCAGCGCCGTGTTCGAAGGAAGTGTCCAAGGTGTGGTCGTCCAAGCCAAAAAGTAGATGTCACCGTCAATTTTCTTCAAAAATTCAGGAAGCGAATCGGTTTTGGCCTTGAACTGTGCAGTAACCGTAGTATCCGTCACATCCTGATAGGTTCCTGGCTGGTTCAGTTCGTGTGAGCTTAACCCGGTACCTGCCTTTGGGGAATAAGGCTGAATGGTGTAACCCTTGTATATGAGTCCTTTGTCATAAATCTGTTTCAGGAGCCACCAAACGGATTCCATGTACTTGGACTTGTAGGTGATGTATGGATTGTCCATATCCACCCAATACCCGACTTTCTCGGTCATCTCGTTCCAAACGTCCGTATAGCGCATTACCGCTTTTTTACAGGCTGCATTGTATTCCTCAACCGATATTTTTTTGCCGATATCCTCTTTGGTGATGCCGAGTTCCTTTTCCACACCAATTTCAACGGGCAGGCCATGGGTATCCCATCCCGCCTTTCTTTTTACCTGAAAACCTTTCATGGTTTTGTACCTTGGAAATATATCCTTGATGGTACGCGCCATTACGTGGTGAATCCCCGGCATTCCGTTTGCAGATGGCGGGCCTTCATAAAATACATAGCTCTCCTTGCCTTCCCGTGTGGAAACGCTCTTTTCAAAAATCTGTTTGTCCTTCCAAAAGTCAAGAATTTCTTCAGATACTTTTGGCAAATCCAACCCCTTATATTCCGCAAACTTCATATACTGCTTCTTCTACTAGAATTCAAGTTTGCAAAATTATAAATTTAGATGGAATTATACCCTCACTTTTTGTATTAGAATTCACATAATTCCCTTAACCTAAATATGATATGCCACCTTACTGCTGTTTATATAATTTTACCTACCTTACTCCATTATTAACACTTAACCATTTTTTCTATGAAAAAAGTACTGATTACCGCAATAGCATTGACTCTCTCAATGTCTGTAATGACATCCTGTAGAGACACCAAGGACAAAGCTGAAGAAGCCACTGAAAACGCCGCTGACGCTATGGAAGAAGCTGGTGAGGATTTAGAGGACGCTGCAGAAGATGCCGCCGATGCCATGGAAGAAGCTGGCGAAGAAGCCAAAGAAATGGGTGAAAAAGCCATGGATAGCATTAAAAAAGCCGGTGAAGAAACCATGGATGCCGCCAAAGAAGCTGGCGAGGACATGAAAGAAGCCGCCAAAAAAGCTGTTGACAGCATTTAGCCTTAAACTAGCTCAAGGCAAAAATCTCAAAAAAAGAAGAGGGGTATCTAAAAAGTAAGGAGATGTCATATTGAGCTTGTCGAAATATTTTCAACTTACTGATAATCAATATCGATTTCGACAAGCTCAACCTGACAAATCAAGTTATGAAGACTTTTTGGACACCCTCTTTGTCTTTAAAATACATACCCCAAGCCCAAAACCAAATTGGTTCCAGGGGCGACAATCCCCGAAGAATACATTCGATACCGTTGGTTCGTCATATTTTCCAAACTCAAAGATGCTTTTAAAGCATTTGTGATTTGATATTGCGACCTAAAATTTAAAGTATACCAAGATGGGGAATAAGGGTTTCCATTTGCATCACTGGCATACATAAAGGCCTTACTTTGCTCCGAAAGCGCCAAATCATCATTACTTACTTCTCCGTTATAGTTGACAAACACATCTGCTTTCAGTTTTTGATTCTCCCAAATCAAATGCACGTCACCAAAGGTCGGTGCGGCGTGGCGAGATGGGCTATCGGTACCGTCATCATCTTCTTCCACTCCTTTCGTTAGGGTCAAGTTGGAATTTAGAGACAAGTGCTCGTTAAAATAGGCTTCCAGTCCAAACTCAAAACCGTACACATAGGCCTTTGCCGCATTTTGAATGGCTTGTACATTGCTGGGTTCTCCATTGTATTCAATTTCGGTTTGCCCTCCGAAGGTGAAATCCCTTCGCACAAGAGCATCTACCAAATAAGTATAATAAGTAGCGCCTTTTAGAACTACAATATCATTAAAGTTTTTCCTGAGGCCCAGCTCCCCGTTATAGGCATATTCGGGTTCCAAATCGGGATTGGGTACTACTACGGAGCCCGGTTCGGAATCAAATATCTTTCCAATGTCATCAATGTTGGGGGCTCTAAAGCCTGTAGAACCATTTAAAGTAACCTGCAAATCCGACCTTGGGAACCAACTTAGCCCCAAACTTCCCGTAAACGCTCCAGTAACAATATCGGCTTCATCAAAAGGAAAGGGATAGTAGGTGGTATCGAAGGTAGCGTCGACCCAAACTTGACTATACCGCATTCCCGATAATACGGCAAGGTTTGGCTTTAATTGATACTCTCCATTGATGTACCCTGCCAAGGTTTGCCAAGTTGCACCATCGGGATACCTAGAAGCTGTTCCCGCTACTTCATTGGTTTCAATGTTTCGTACGCTTCCTTTGGAATTGACCTTGTTGAAAACATACTCGGTACCATAATACAAATGCAAGTTTCCTATTTTTTTATTCTCAAAATCCAAGTTGACGGATAACGCATCTACTTGTTCCTTGGTTGAATACAACTCTGGGTCTTGAAAACCTCTATCGTTTCTACTTTCCTCAAAAAATTGATAGGCCGCGGTCAATTTTACGCCATCATAAAAGTTGTTCTTTCCTTTTTGGGTAATTTGAAAATTTCCCATGAACCATTTTTGCGGACCATAATACCATTCTGCGGAACGGAGGGCATCACCATCCCTATTGGGCCTTATCAACCTATCGTACCTTGGATAATCGGAGGTTTCAGAATAGTATAGTCCCAAATCGTAGTTCCAAGTGCTGTTGGGTTTATAGGTAAACTTTTGAAGGAAATTGATTTGATCATATCCTGTACTCACTTGTTTTTTGGGATCATCATTCTCCACCAGAACATCGGTTCCGTTCTCCCTAATCACATAATTGGAACGTAAATAGGATTCGGGTCCGTGCTCGCCCATCTTTAAATCATCAAAATTATTATAGGTGAAGCTGGTATAAGACGCCCATTTTTGCTTTCCAAAATTAAAATCCAAATGTGTGGTGTTCTCGTTATTTGCGGAAGAGTATCGGTAATTAAAGTTACCTGAAAAAGCTAGGCTATCAGCAAATGAAAATCGTGGTTTTTGCGTGTAAAAATTCATAACACCTCCAATGGCATCACTTCCGTAGATGACCGAACCGGGACCAAAGGTCACTTCTGTTTTATTGATAGTAAATGGGTCGATGGATATCACATTCTGAAGATTTCCCCCTCGAAATATGGCATTGTTCATGCGCACGCCATCCACGGCCAACAAAATCCTATTGGTGGCAAACCCCCTGATCATAGGGCTTCCTCCTCCCAATTGACTTTTTTGAACAAATATTTTGCCGCTGTTCTGCAAAAGATCCGCCGAGGTCTGAGGAGCGTTGAAAGCAATGCTGCGGGCATCCAATGTTTCTATTTTTTGGGGAACGTTCTTCTTCTGCTGTTCCCATTTGGAAACGGACATTACCACTTCTTGAAGTTCCTCTGTCTTTTGATAAAGATAAACGCGGTTCCCACGACGTTCTATTTCCTTTTTTGTGGCAGTATAGGTTTGGTAACTAATATGTTTAAAGGTTATTTTATCATCAGAAGAAAAAATATCCAACTCACATTTTCCATTGGCATCTGTAATCGTACTCTTGGATTGGTCTTTATTAAAAATGGCGGCGTTGTCCACTGGTATTCCAGTATCAACATCCAAAACTGTTATTTCTTGCGCGTAAAAGGTTGCGGAGAAAAATAAAAGAATTAAAGGTAAGGTTGATTTTAAGTTTTGCATTTTTAGGTAAATACTGCATTTAAAACAGCGAGGGACTTCGGTTCCCGGAATCCATGCACATGCAAGCGGAAATACTGGATTACCGTTTTTAAGAGTTCTCGCCTGTTCGACTTAGTTAGTTGTATACCTTGTAACGCCTCAAAATTCGTGCCTAAAAACTTCTTGAAATTTTCCAGATTTTCATCCTGAATCAAGGGGTTGAGCGATGGTGTTTTGTAGAAGCTGCCTTCCAAAAGGTCGAAAAACGGTAAGTTTTGGTGGGAAGTATCTGGATAGAAGCCTAAGTATTTGGTGAGATTCAGCAAGAATAGAATGTGAAAGTTTGGAGACAGTTTATGTGTGTCCATCCATTGAAAGGCATATTCCAGATAATTAAAAAGACCTTCATCCCGTTCTTGTTCTTGAATGCTGCTGCCCAATATTTCAGCCAAAAAAAGGACCACGCTGTTTTTTACAACATCAGTATGCATACTTTGGTAGGGAACGGACACCTTAACATCCCCAATACTTTCCAAAGTGCCTTTGTTTTTATGGTTCGCCACAATCTCCAACTGCATGAGCGGAAGAAAATAAGCAGGTCTCACTTTTGCTTTTTTGGAAGATAGAACCCCTTTGAGCAAATACGATTTTATTCCATCGGATTGGGTAAAGGCCTTAACAATAAGACTTGTATCCCCATATTTTATGGAAGAGAGCACTATGGCCTTAGTTGTGATTTGCATAGGCTAAAAAAAAGCAGTTACCAAAAGTGTAAATGTAATCACTACTCTTGGTAACTGCTAACCAAAAACCATACAACGATGGTTTATATTATATCACCCCTTGGGCCAACATAGCATCTGCTACCTTGACAAAGCCGGCAATATTGGCTCCTTTTACGTAATTGCAATACCCGTCTTCCTCTCCATATTCCACACAAGAATCGTGGATATCGGACATGATTCCTTTCAAACGTTTGTCCACTTCTTCCCTGGTCCAGCTAATGCGCAATGAGTTCTGGCTCATCTCCAATCCTGAAGTGGCCACACCGCCTGCATTGGAGGCTTTCCCTGGAGCAAACAAAATCTTTGCATCGTGGAAGGCGTGGATTGCCTCCGGGGTTGAGGGCATATTGGCTCCTTCCGCCACGGCAATACATCCGTTTTTTATCAAGGTTTGGGCCGCATCGCCATCCAGTTCGTTTTGTGTAGCACATGGTAATGCTATATCGCAAGCAATTTTCCATGGTGTTTCTCCCTTGTGGAACTCTGCCGATGGATATTTATCCACATACTCGGAAATTCTTCCTCGTTTGTTGTTCTTCAACTCCATTACAAAGGCGAGTTTTCCTTCATCAATACCGTCTTTATCATAGATAAATCCTCCGGAATCGGAAAGTGTCAAAACGGTGCCTCCAAGGTGCAATACTTTTTCTGCAGCATATTGCGCCACGTTACCGGAACCTGAAATCACTACTTTTTTCCCTTCAAAAGTTTCGTTCTTGGTCTTTAACATGCTATCGGCAAAATACACCGTACCATAACCTGTTGCTTCGGGACGGATCAATGATCCTCCCCAAGACAACCCTTTACCGGTCAATACCCCTGTAAACTCGTTGCGGATTTTTTTGTACATCCCGAAAAGGAATCCAATTTCACGGGCTCCTACGCCAATATCACCGGCAGGAATATCGGTGTTTGGACCGATATGTCGGCACAGCTCTGTCATAAAAGCGTGGCAAAAACGCATGATCTCGTCATCGGATTTACCTTTTGGATCAAAATCCGATCCTCCTTTTCCTCCACCCATGGGCAGAGTGGTCAAACTATTCTTGAATACTTGTTCAAAAGCCAAGAATTTTAGTACACTGGCATTTACGGTAGGGTGAAAACGAAGTCCTCCTTTGTAAGGTCCAATGGCAGAGTTCATTTGAACCCTATAGCCACGGTTCACATGGATTTCGCCATCATCATCTATCCATGCCACACGAAACGAAATCAATCGCTCTGGTTCCACCATACGCAAAAGAATATTTTTCCCATAGTAAATATCATTTTGGGCTATGTAAGGTATCACGGTTTCCGCTACCTCTTGTACTGCTTGTATGAATTCGGGTTCATGTCCATTTCTGGAAATCACCTCATCCATAAACACTTTTATTTTTTCTTCCATATATGGGTTAAAATTAATTGTCTTTTCGCTAACGAAAAGTATTTTTTATTGAATTATGAATTTGAGGGCAAAATTATACTATTTCAATAATTTGAATATTTATTTTTTATAAATTTTTCAAATAATGTCAGTTGAGGGCCTGATCCAAATCTGCAATTAAATCGTCTGCGTCCTCTATGCCGACACTTAATCTGATCAGCCCGTCGACAAGGCCGTTTTTTTGGCGTTCCTCCTTTGGAATACTTCCATGCGACATACTTGCTGGGTGGCCCACCAAACTTTCGACACCTCCTAACGATTCGGCTAGGGTAAAAAGTTTAAGGTTCTCAACAATTTTTATAGCGTCAGCGTAGCTTTCGCCTTTTGGCACAAAGGAAATCATGCCTCCAAAGCCCCTCATTTGTTTTTTGGCCACCTCGTGGTCGGGGCGATATTCAAAGCCCGGCCAGTATACAGTATCAATTTTAGGATGATTCTCCAAATATTTGGCAATCAATTCCGCATTTTCGCAATGTCTTTGCATACGCACATGAAGCGTTTTTATGCCACGCAGGGTCAAAAAGCTGTCCATGGGCCCACAGATGCCTCCACTGGATTTTTGGATAAAATACAGTTGCTCGGCCAATTGTTCATCGCTTACCGCCAAGGCGCCCACTATTACGTCGCTATGTCCTCCCAAATATTTGGTAGCGGAATGCATCACAATATCGGCGCCCAGATCCAATGGTTGCTGCAGGTACGGTGTTGCAAAAGTGTTGTCCACCGCCAACAACAACCCATGCTCTTTCGTAATTTTTGATACCGCTTCAATATCCACAATGTTCATCATGGGGTTTGTGGGCGTTTCCAACCAAACCAATTTGGTGTTCTTATTAATTTGTGAAGCCAATTCTTCCATGTCCACCATCTCCGAAAACCGAAAATTGACACCAAATTTTTCAAAAACGCCTTTAAAAAGTCGGTAGCTGCCCCCGTACAAATCCCTTGTACAGATTACCTCGTCGTTTGGCCCCAATAACTTCATCACGGCATCAATAGCGGCCATTCCGCTGCTAAAAGCCATCCCAAAGTCAGCGTTTTCCAAACTGGCCACCGCACGCTCCAGAGCAGCTCTCGTAGGGTTCGCGCCTCTGGAATATTCATACCCCTTATGTTTTCCAGGACTGGGCTGTGCATAGGTGGAAGTTTGATAAATCGGGGGCATTACCGCTCCGTATGCAACATCGGGTTGCTGTCCTCCGTGAATCGCTTTACTGTTGAATTTTAACTCTTTTTTGCCCATGTTGAAACTATCTTCATACAAATGTATCGTTATCTTTCCGAAGTATTATTTTTGATGACCCAAAACCTCGATCTATGAAAAAATACCTTGGCCCCATTTTGTTTTTGATCTTCTTGATAGGTTGCCAAACAGAGAGTAAACTTACTTTTGAACCAACCCAGTTGTTGGGTGAAAACTGCAACAGTTGCCCCAAAATCGAAATCAATATTCCCCATGCGTTGGACGATTCCAAAGTTTCAGAAGCCATTAATAGGGCATTGCGAGAGGAAATCATCAGTGTTTTATCTTTTACCGAAGACGAAACCATTGATAGTGCGAACAAAGCGATCAAATCATTTACCGATAGCTACAAAGAGCTAAAAACCAAATTTCCCGATGAAGTGCAATGGGAAGCTACCATAGACGGCGAAGCGATTTATGAAGACGAAAACATCATCACGTTGATGCTGAATTCATACTCATTTACAGGCGGCGCCCACGGATATGCTTCTACTTCCTATCTAAATTTTGATAAAAAAAGCGGCGCTGAACTGGAAAACTGGGAACTTTTTGATGATTTGGAAGGATTTGCGGGCTATACCGAGACCAAGTTTCGTGAACAGGAGAATATACCTCGGGTTGGCAACATCAATGCTACGGGTTTTATGTTCGAGGATGATATGTTCCACTTAGCTGACAATATAGGGTACACCAAAGATGGGTTAAAGTTGATTTACAATCAATACGAAGTAGCCTCCTACGCCGATGGGCCCATTGAGTTGATTTTACCCTACAGCGAAATCAATCCGTACCTAAAACGAAAAGTAAAAAATTAGGGTTTCCATCTATTTAAAGTAGTAGCGAAGCCCGGCTGCCAATAATAGCGTGGAGTCGTTGAGGTCACTATTAAAGTGGTAGTACCCGTTAATGGGGACAATCAAGGAAAAACGGTCGGAAATATAAAAGTCCATCTCAAAAGAGGCATAACCTCCATAAATAAAACTGCTCTCTGCATCACTAGGGGCGTCAAAGGGAAAATCAGTCTTACCATCATTAATGTATTTGTACCCTACAGAAGGCCCTCCACCAAAATAAAAGAAGAGGCCCCGTTTGGGAGAACTTAAAATAGTGGTAAAGTACCCCAGACCGAACAAATAATCCTCGTATGGAAACTCCACGCCCGAATTTGGTTTTTCTGTAGAAAAAGTCGCCACCAAGGATACTTGCATAAAATCAGTAGTGCTATGGTAATGGTTTGCATTGATCTGTATCCCGTAACCATCGGTTTTATAGGTGGGCACCAAACCCAAAGAAAGGTTTCCGCGTTGCGACAATGCATTTTGAAAAGGAACGATAAGGAGTGCCAACAGGACCCCACAGCATAAATGGCAGTGTTTCATTTTGACTAAGATTTGGGTTCTTAAATTCTGGCAAACAAATATAACTGATTTTCATTGAGTTAGGTTCTCATAAAAATCAAGCATCAAAAAACCAGTAGTTTTTGAGATGTAGAAACTCCTAGGCTTTTGCCAATGCCCTCTTAATGGCCAAGATGGCACCCAAATGGAGTCCCTCATGAAAAACATTAAAGGACAAAGCATCCTCTGGACTGCTCAAACCAATTTTTGGAGTGGTCATGTACTCTTGAAAATTCTGGAATTTCCCATGTTCGTAATCCAATTGAATGTGTTTTACGGTACTGAAAAGATAGGCCGAGATTTTCTCCATTTCCATTTCGGAGGGCTCCCCATTGGGAAAAGTGCCTTTTTTGTACTTGTTGACCAACTCTTCTTCAATGGTAAAATCCAAACCGCTCAATTTATACATCAACAATTGTGGCGTAACCACCACGTGGGCAATATTCCACCAAATGTTATTGTTAAAACCCTCAGGAATTCGAAACAAATCTTCCTTTGGGGTATTTCGTAAAAAATTGTAGAGTATTTTTCTGTTTTTTAGAAGAATGTCAAATGTTTTTTCCATAGCACAGCAATTGGTTCACCTAAAACTAGCCCTAAAATCTGGAAAAAGTGTTCTTCGAGCCTGATTAATTCATCATCAAAAAACAAACACTACTCTTAAAAGCTGTTGATTTTACAGGTTCATAATGTGTTTTGATGGATTTTTAACTTCCTTTGTCCATCCAACACCATACGCATGAAGAAAATATACCATTTGGGCAGTTGTTCCACCTGCAAACGTATCCTTAAAGAATTGGAACCTTTGGATGATGTGGAACTTCAAGAAATAAAAGCCGAAGCCATTACCCCCGAACAATTGGAACAAATGGCGGCGCTCAGCGGAAGTTACGAATCACTTTTTAGTAGAAGAGCCATGCTTTTCCGCCAAAGGGGACTGCATGAAAAAGAACTTTCCGAAAGCGATTACAAAGACTTGATCTTAGAGCACTATACCTTTTTAAAAAGACCCGTAACCCTAGTGGATGACCAAATTTTTGTGGGCAATGCCAAAAAAACTGTGGAAGCCACCAAGGAAGCCCTGCATTCATGAGCAAAAGAACCTTGGCCATTCTGGCCGCCATAGGTGCTACCGTTATATACGGGATAAACCACACCGTGGCCAAAGGGGTTATGCCCGTGCACGTTAAACCCTTTGGGTTTATATTTTTAAGAGTGGGGGGGGCTGCATTCCTTTTTTGGTTGATTTCCTTTTCTGGCCCCAAGGAAAAAATTGAAAAGCGGGACTGGGGCAGAATGTTGGTTTGTGCCCTTTTGGGCATGTCCATAAATATGCTTTCCTTTTTTAAGGGGCTACAACTATCAACTCCTATCAACAGTGCGGTTTTGGTAACAATCACTCCTATTATTGTAGTGGTTGTTTCAGCACTGTTTTTAAAAGAGAGAATTACCGTGAACAAAGGGCTGGGCATTTTCTTGGGCTTTGTGGGAGCGATAGGACTCATTCTTTTTGGGGCGGAAACCCGGCAAAATGCGCCCAATATACCTTTAGGAAACTTTTTATTTATTATAAATGCGACTTCCTATGGTGCTTACCTTGTTGTTGTAAAAAAGCTGATTGAAAAATATCACCCCTTCACTTTGATGAAATGGTTGTTTACTATCGGCATAATAATAAATCTGCCGCTTACACTGCCCGAAGCTTTGGAAATACAATGGTCCGCCTTGCCCATTTGGGCCTTTGGCGCAATTGCCTTTGTGGTGATCGGAACCACCTTTTTGACCTATTTGTTCAACATTTTTGCACTCACGCAGCTCAAGGCTTCATCCGTAGGGGCTTTTGTATATATGCAGCCCCTTGTAGGCATTCTTTTCGCACTTTTTTCGGGTAAAGATGAACTTACTTTGGTTAAAATTGTAGCTATGCTTTTTGTATTGGCAGGAGTCTATTTGGCCAGTAAAAAGCCCAAACGCATTTCTTGATGTTGATTAGAATCGGGCTTCCGTCAAAAAGAAAGACCCATCCATCAATTCACCATATCTTTTCATAGCTCGATTGTGTAGTTTTCCTTTTTAAAGGACAACTATGAAAGATTATGCCCTACAAATCCAACGTATAAAAAGAAGCTTCAAGAGGCCAAAGAGTTCGATGAACTTTTTAGAGTGTTTGGGGCAGGCAACCATCGGTATGAAATCAATTCCCCGGTAACTATTTCGGATGTTGATGCATTCGAAAAAAATTATGGAGTCGAACTGCCTGATTGCTATAAATCCTTTCTACTGAACATAGGAAATGGTGGAAGGTCTTATTTATGTTCCGGTGCAGGGCCTTTTTTTGGGATTTACCCTTTTGGACACCATATAGATGACTTGATTCACGGCAAAGTTGAGCTTTATCTAAAAAATAAGTGTGTGCTACATCCAAATATTTCTCAAACAGAATGGGACAAAAAATTAGAACACCTTTACGAGGATGACATCTCGGACGAAGATTATGAGGAACTGAACGGAAACCTTTACGGCGGCATATTGCCCATAGGTTCGCAAGGATGTTCCTTTATCCACGCTTTGGTTTTGAACGGTCCTTATAGAGGCATGATCATTAATTTGGACCGAGGTGAACTATCACCGCCAAAGTTTTCCGAAGACATACACTTTTTGAATTGGTACGAGCGCTGGCTGGATGAAATCATCTCTGGAAAATTGATCACAACTTCCCCTACCTGGTTCGGGTACCCTCGAGGTTGAAGAATTTATAGAATTTCGATATCCTTAGGTACTTGTGCGTACCTACGGGTATCTTCTTTGGTCAAAACCTTAAAGTCTTCGGCTTTTTCCATCGATTCAAATGCTTCAAGGAATTTATCCGGCAGACCTGTAAGTTTTCTTTTTTTCAAATCGATCCATGCCCCCATCATTTCACAACGGGCAAAATTTTTGCCTTTATGGTCATAAAAATTGTGCCTAAACTCAAAGAACATTCCATCCTTGCTCATTCCAATAAACTCCAACGAAACCCTTACCGGCATTCCCGGAAATGCTTCTTTAAAATAATACACGTGCTCGTAGAACACTACAGGACCGATATTGTGGGCCGACATACTTTTTTGGTTAAAGCCGAGCAGCCCCAAATAGGCCATTCGGGTATGGCTCATAAAATTTATATAGGCGGAATTCGCCAAGTGTCGATTAGCGTCCGTATCGCTCCATCTAATCTCAAATTCTTTAAAAAACATAGTGGGTTATTTTGTTATGCATGCATAAGAGTTGTAAAAATACCATAGTTTTGGTAACTGATTCCCATGTAGAAGAAGAATTGTTCCTATTTTTAAACATAGTTTAACACGAGACCCATGAGCCAAAAAGCTGAATTCATCCAAAATTTATCACTTCCCGTAATTGCTGCCCCTATGTTTTTGATATCAGGGCCAAAATTGGTAGTGGAATGTTGCAAAAACGGTATCGTGGGAACCTTTCCTGCCCTAAACCAAAGGACAAGTGAAGGTTTTGAGGAGTGGCTCATCCAGATAAAATCCGAATTAAAGGCATTTGAAGAGGAAACTGGTAAAAAAGCAGCTCCTTTTGGGGTAAATTTAGTGGTACACCCAACAAACCCAAGACTGGAGGCCGATGTAAAGCTTTGTGTTAAACATCAAGTTCCCTTGGTGATCACTTCACTTGGTGCCGTGAGTCAGGTTGTGGATGCCATTCACAGTTATGGTGGTCTGGTTTTTCACGACATCATCAAAAAGCGACACGCGGAAAAAGCTTCGGAAGCAGGTGTGGACGGACTTATTTTGGTGTCTGCGGGAGCAGGCGGGCATGGAGGCACCATCAATCCAATGAGCTTGATCGCAGAAGTGAAAAAGTTCTATGACAAGACCATTATTTTGTCCGGATGCATCAGTACGGGAAGGGATGTTGCTTCTGCATTGCAGATGGGGGCAGACCTTGCCTATATGGGTACTCGATTCATCAACACGGAAGAAAGCAAAGCAACGGAGGAGTACCGAAAAATGATCATTGATGCCGGTGCAAGCGATGTGGTTTACACTGCGGCCATTTCGGGCGTTCACGCCAATTTCTTGGCCGCTAGTTTGCAAGCAGCAGGCATCTCCGAAGAAGATTTGAAAAAAGATACCAAAATTGATTTTGGCAAGGAGTTGGACACGGAAGCCAAGGCCTGGAAAACGATTTGGTCCGCTGGACAAGGTGTAACCACGATAGATGACGTTCTGCCCGTATCCAAACTTGTCGGAGATTTGAAGGATGGGTTCAAAACAGCGGTAGAAGAGCAGGCCCAACTTTTAAAAACCTACCCAAAGGAATAACCAATGCCCCAACTTAATTCCAATTACACCCCTCCTATTCTTTTTAGAAATGGCCACTTTGCTACGATTTACTCCGGCATTATCCGGTCCGTAAACGGCGTAGTGCAAAAAAGGGAGCGTCTTATACTTTCCGATGGTGATTTTATGGATTTGGACTGGAGCGATTCGTCAACTCCGACCAAAAAATTGGTCGTGTTGCTGCATGGTCTTGAAGGAGATGCCCAACGCCCTTACATTACCGGAAGTGCCAAAATCCTCAACCAAAATGGGTACGATGCCTGTGCAGTAAACTACCGTGGATGTAGTGGTGAACCCAATAAAATGTACCGTTCCTATCATTCCGGGGTCACAGAGGATTTAATTGAAGTGCTTGACCATATTCTGAACACCAAGAATTACTCCGAGATCTATTTGAAGGGTTTTAGTTTGGGGGGCAACCTATTGCTCAAATATTTAGGGGAAGGAAACAACGTTCCTAAGGAACTTAAAGGAGCCGTTGCCATATCTGTGCCCTGCAATCTCAACGATTCCTGCCAGCAATTGCTCAGCCCAAAAAATATATTGTACGCGATCAGGTTCAAGGGCAACCTCTTGGGTAAACTGCGGCAAAAACAACAGCTGTTTCCCGAAAAAATCAGCGATGCCGACATCAAAAGAATAAAGACCCTGAAAGATTTTGATGACATCTACACCAGTCAGGCCCATGGTTTCGAAGATGCATTGGACTATTATAAAAAATCGAGCTCCCTACAATTTTTACCCCATATTCAAGTTCCGAGCCTCATCATCAATGCCAAGGATGATTCCTTTTTGGGTCCTGAATGTTATCCCGTAAAGGAAACCGATAAAAACGCCAAGTTGTTTCTAGAAATGCCGAACTATGGTGGTCACGTTGGTTTTTGGGGCAAAAACAATATCACCTATACGGAAAAGCAGGCTTTGAGCTTCTTTGACTCCATTTAAACAAGCTTTTTGGCGAACTCTTGTGAGGTACAAAACAAAAAACACTCGAAATATTAATGCCTAATTACCTATATTAGTACCTTGGATTACACATACAAACTTCAATAGAAATAGAATGAAAAAAATTGTAATGTTCTTGGCCCTGGGTGCCTTGATAGCGAGCTGCGGCGGTAAAAAAGAAGAAAAGAAAGATGGTTTTGAAGTGAGCCGCACCAAAACTGAAGATACCAAAGTGGAAGCTAAAGAAGGTGTTCCTGTGGATTTAGACAACAAAGGTGTTGGACCCATAACCGACTTGGAATTTCCCGATGAGATCAATGATGAAATGGCCGCACGCGGAAAGGCTAAGTTTGAAGCTATTTGTGTTGCCTGCCATATGGTCGACCAACGTATGATCGGTCCAGCTTTAAAAGGTGTTTACGACAGAAGAAGCCCTGAATGGGTAATGAATATGATCCTGAATCCTGATGGCATGTTGAAAGAAGACCCCATCGCCAAAGCTTTGTTGAAAGAATACAACAACGCCATAATGCTGAACCAAAATTTAAGCGAAGACGAGGCCAGAGATATTGCCGAGTACCTAAGAACGCTCTAAAAACCAACCTATTTATAGGTAAAAGCTGCTGTTTTGCAATAAAACAGCAGCTTTTTTTTATCTTACTAGAAAAACATTTAACCATGAAAAAATCACTGATAGCCCTCTGTATGTTGTTTGTTCCATTTTTACACGGACAAGATTTAAATGGTGCATGGCTCACCGTGGCATCCAATGATGAAGGAATCCAAATTGAACACACCCTAACCTTTACAGACGGCTTTTTTTCAGAAGCCATTTATGAAAAAGGCGATGGAAAATTTTTAGGGACCAAAGGGGGCAGCTACATCTCAAATGGTGAAACAATCAACCTCTCTTACGAATTTTCCAACGAAGAGCCTGGATTGGTCGGGGAAACCAAATCCAAATCATACACCATAAAAAACAATGTCCTTGAATTGGGCGGAATGAATTGGTCACGAATTGACAATGGATCTCCAGGAGACCTTTTTGGTGCTTGGTTGATATCGGGCAGAGAACGAGACGGTAAAATTGTAAGGCGCGACACCTCTGGGCCAAGAAAAACTATGAAAATATTATCGGGAACCCGTTTTCAATGGATTGCTTATAACACAGAAACCAAACAGTTTATGGGAACTGGTGGCGGCACATACACCACGATTAATGGCAAGTACACCGAAAGTATAGGTTTCTTTTCGAGGGACGATTCCAGGGTTGGTGCAAGTTTGGAGTTCAATTATGAGTTAAAAGACGGTGATTGGCATCACTCAGGTTTGAGCAGCAAGGGAAGTCCCATTTATGAGGTCTGGAGCAAAAGAACCCAATAGAAAGCGCACTTTTATCAATGTAACAAGGCAACGGATTGAGTGCTTCATCCAATTTTTTAGTATTTTACATGAACATTAACCATTAACTGCTGTAAAATGAAAACCTCGATCATCCTGCTTTTCTCCGCAGTACTTTTGGCAGCATCCTGCGATGGTACAACATCCAGCGAAGAAAAATTGTACGGCACCACTTGGGAACTGGAATATATTTCAGGACCGCGAATTGCTTTTGATGGTCTTTTTCCTGAAAAAAAACCACAAATCACCTTTAATAAAGAATCCGGTAAAGTAACAGGAACCGATAGTTGCAACGGATACTCTGCCGATTTCGAACTGGCCGAAAACACTATAGCCTTCGCCGACCCGGGACCAACGACCATGATGTTCTGTGGTGGCAGTGAACGCCATTTCTTGGAAATGATGAAGAAAATAGATGGGTACTCCTTGGAAGATGGCAAACTCAATCTTTTGGTTGGCGAAGTACCGATGATGCGATTCAAAAAAGTAAACCCATGAAAAAATTAGTCACTATAAGCTGTGCAGCATTGCTAATTTTCGGCTGTATTGAAAAGAAAAAGCAAGAACCTGCGGAACCTGAAGCTACCGAAGCATCAGAAGAAATTACAACCGACACTATTAAAACAGAGGAAAAAAGACGTGAAATGGAGCCCATTGCCATGAAAATCGATGGAAGCTATTTTAAAGCTACAGGAACAGAGCCCTTTTGGGGACTTAAATTTTTTAAGGATAAGGTGGAGCTGCAAACCATGGAAGACACCATTACCTCTCCCCCATCCGAAGCCATTAAAGCACAGGATGGAAACATCAAAATGTTCCGCATCCAAACAGAGGCCACTCAGATGGACGTCATCATATCGAACAAGGAATGCACCAATGCCATGTCCGGCGAAGTATTTCCTTATACCGTAACCGTATCGTATAAAAATACAGCTGAGGATGAGACCAAAGTGTACGAAGGCTGTGGTTCCTATATCACCGATTACAGGCTCCACGATATTTGGGTATTGGAAGCCATGAACGGCAATGCGGTTTCCAAGGAAGAATTTGGCGGTAGGGATCTACCCAATATGGAAATCAACATCAACAACAATAGATTTTCCGGGTTTTCCGGCTGCAACCGAATGACGGGGGGCATTTTTTACGAAGAGGATTTGCTGCGGTTCACCCAAGTGGCCTCTACCCGAATGGCCTGCCCAAATATGGATAAGGAAAATGAGTTCCTGTCTGCTCTCCAAGCAAGTACATCCTATAAATTGGAGAATAATAGGCTTTACCTCTCCACCCCATCAGAGGAAAACTTGTTGGTATTCAAAAAAATGGATTGATTATGGAGAAACGATTCTTTGTGCTACTTTTTGTTATTTTGGCTTTCCAAATCAAAATTCAAGCTCAACAAATGGAACTGCCCTATAAAGAAATCCCTGATTACCCTGCCAATTATAGCCCTGGAAGCCTAGTTTCCAGGATGATAGATGGATTGGGGTTCCGGTATTACTGGGCGACAGAAGGACTCACCGAAAAGGACTTGGCGTTCCGACCTTCTGAAGATGGTCGTTCTGTTTTTGAAACCATGGAGCATATTTACGTGATGTCCAACAATATTTTATTGGCACCAGATGCCAAGCCGTATGAGAGACCTACGAACCCCCAAAAGTTCTCGTATGAGGAACTCCGTTTACTTACCCTGAACAACTTAAAGGCTGCCAGCGAGAAAGTTTTGGGCAAAACTTCTGAAGAAATGGAGCATTTTAAGGTTATATTCAAACAGGTAGAGCGAACATCCGAGTTCCCCTATTGGAACATGATCAATGGCATGCTTTCGGATTGCATTCACCATACCGGCCAAATTGTATTGATGCGCCGAGCCAGCGGTAATCCCCAAAATCCAAATGTCAATGTATTCTTAGGGAAAACAAAAATGTAACAAAAGCCTTTGAATCAATACCAATAATAAAAGGCTTAGTAAAATGGGTTCAGCAAGTCAACCAATGCTCGTGGTAAAATATAACCGCTCTTTGTTGAAAAAGAGACGAGGCTATAAAGATATACGCGAGGCATATGAATCCAACTTGAATGACACGCAGCTCAAATTCAAGGAACTAACACCTTTACAACAGAAAAAAATTAGAGATAAAATCATCGAGCAGGCGAAAAGGGATAAAATACAAACAATACAGCATTATTTGATTGCTATTTTCCTGACGATTTTATTGGGGTTTGTAGCTTATTCCCTCTTTTCTTAATCCACAACAACCTTATAGGTTGGATCTTCCAAAACGTTGACTTCGATAATGTCATCAGCATTGGCCAATAAACGCCTACAGTCACGGCTCAAATGCTTCAAATGCACCTTTTTGCCTACTTTCCGATAACGCTCGGTCATCTTGTTCACAGCTTCAATGGCGGACATATCGACCAATCTACTTTCAGCAAAGTCGATGACCACTTCTTCGGGGTCGTTTAACACATCAAATTTTTCGGCAAACAAAGTGGTGCTGCCAAAAAACAACGGACCATAGATTTCGTAATGTTTCACGCCTTCGTCATCAATGCTTTTTCTAGCCCGGATACGTTTCGCATTGTCCCAAGCAAACACGAGTGCGGAAATAATCACCCCAACCAAAACGGCCAAGGCCAAATTGTGGAGAAATACAGTTACCAAGGTTACGAGTACCATCACCAAAACATCGGATTTTGGCATACGGCGGAAAGTTTTTAGACTGGCCCATTCAAAGGTGCCCAAAGCCACCATGATCATCAGACCGGTAAGCGCGGCCATAGGAACTTTTTCAATCAAACTGGAGCCAAACATGATGAATACCAAAAGCATCAAGGCAGCAACAATTCCCGAAAGACGTGCTCTTGCCCCGTTGGAGGTATTGATCAAACTCTGCCCGATCATAGCACAACCACCCATTCCTGAGAAAAGTCCTGAAAGAATATTTGCGGTTCCCTGTGCCACAGCTTCCTTGTTGCCACGACCGCGTGTTTCGGTAATTTCGTCAATAATATTTAGGGTCAAAAGGCTTTCAATCAAACCAACGCCCGCCATAATGGCTGCGAAGGGGAATATAATCTGTAACGTTTCCCAAGTGATAGGAAGATCAGGAATATGAAAAGGTGGGAATGTCCCTTGAATGGATGCAATGTCCCCAATGGTTCGTGTATCCAGTCCCAAGAAAAATACGATTCCGAAAACCAAAAGGATGGCTGCCAAGGAGGCCGGAATCACTTTGGTCAATTTAGGAAGCCCCCAAATTACCACCATGGTCAAAAGTACCAAGCCCAAGAAAATATACAAGGTACTTCCGCTCAACCATTCCCCGTCCACAGTTTGGAATTGGCTCAATTGCGACATGAAAATGATTACCGCCAAACCGTTCACAAAACCAAATATCACGGGATGGGGTACCAAGCGCATCAATTTTCCCAACCGAAGCACTCCGGCCAGCAACTGCAAGATCCCTGCTAGGATTACAGTGGCAAATACATATTCCACCCCATATTGCTGTGCCAAGGTAACAATCACCACAGCCACAGCTCCCGTAGCCCCGGAGATCATTCCCGGTCTACCGCCAAAAATCGAGGTAACCAATCCCATCACAAAGGCGGCGTACAAACCGGTGAGGGGCGACAATCCTGCAATGAAGGCAAAGGCAATGGCTTCGGGCACCAAGGCAAGTGCCACGGTAAGGCCCGATAAAATTTCTGTGCGATAGTTTACTTTTTGGGAAAAATCAAAAAGGTTGAGATATTTTTTCATGGCTTCAATCTTGAAGCGCGCAAAAGTAACATTATTAACTGCAAGACCCTAATCGCACGAAAATTTTTAAGGATTTGATAATCTACCAGTTAGTGAGTCCCAATAACTTTTCTCCGAGTGGGCTTAATTTGGCAGTATCGTATTTGGTCTGTTCCCATTTTCGAGGATCTCCCGGGAATGCGTAGCCTTCGGGGGCAATTCTATTTTTCCATGAATTGATACGCCATTGCCGCATTTCTTCATTGTCTTCCTCTGCGGGCATCATGGAAATGTACTGAGCTATCCGCACTTTGTCGCCAGATTTGTTGGGCCGAATACCGTGCGGTTGTGTGCTGTTAAATATCAGCAGGTCTCCAGCTTCCAGCTTTACCTTCACTATTTTGTCCTCCAATCCGGTGACATCAGGTTGAAAATGGTCGCGATCTTCGGGCTGGGTCTGCTTCCACGTATCGTAGTTTCGATACAACCACGGGATACATTGAAATCCACCCATGTTTTCATCCATTTGGTCAGCCAATGCCAATACACCCTGCACATTTTGGGGTTTGGTCTCTGGGTCATAATCCCAATGGATGAACCCTTTTTTATTCTCCCCCGGGCGTTGGGGCATATTGAGGTTGGCGCGATCGATGGTCACCCATAATTTTTCCGTCCCCCAAATGTCCACAAAGGCATCGTACACTTTTGGAGTCTGTCTGTTGTTCCATAAGTGTTGATGATTGTACACTTCCACCATTCCCGTTCCCGTAAGCTCTTTCATTTTCATTTCTGCTCTTGGGGGAGCGTACCAGGTGTCTGGATTGTTAGGATCCTTTTCATCAAATTCCCACAAAAAATCGGCGGTTGCCTTGGCCTGTTCCTTAGGAACGGCATTTTTTATTACAATGTATCCGTTCTCTATCCAAAATGCCCAGTCTTCTTCGGACAGTACGCGTAGTGGTTTCCCGTTGGACCTATCATTCAGTTTTGTCTTACTACTGGTAGCCGTAGATGGATTTCCAGGAATTGCTTCGTGTGCCTTATTGGCCATTTCCATTTTTTGTTGCATGATTTATTGCCGTTTTTTTAGTTGAATCGTCTTTACCTCAAAACTATGGGAGCTGCTCAGCGGTTTCCACCCTACCATTGACCAATATTTGAACTATTTTGATTTTTACTTCTTATTTTTGACAGTATTAAGGCAATAAGATGAAAATCCAATTGGAAAACATACAGCCCAACGAGAAGAGTTCCTTTCATCTATTGCATAATCCCAAGTTGAACGACCTCTTTTTCTGGCACTTTCATCCGGAGTTTGAACTGGTCTATATTGAAGGGGCCAACGGAAAGCGTCATGTAGGACGTCATATTTCCAGTTTCAAGGGAAGTGATCTTGTGCTGATCGGTTCCAACATTCCCCATTTGAACTTTGATCACGGCATCAAAACGGAGTACCACAAGGAGGTTTTGCACATAAGTGCGTCGTTCAAGGAGAAGGTCTTTACCGAAATCCAAGAGCTGGAAGATGTGTATGGGTTATTGGATAGGTCTCAGCATGGCATCGCTTTTTATGGTGAAACCAAAAAAACAGTGGGTTCCCTCATGAAACAACTACAGGGCATGAACCGGTTTGATCAATTGCTGAAAATTCTACAGTTGCTCAAACTGTTGGCCCAGAGTGAAGAATATATCCTTTTGCACGACAACCCGATCATCAACAACAAAGCCAATAAGCAACAAGAACGTTTGCAAAAGGTATATTCCTATATAGACGAGAACTATTCCCGAAAAATAGCCTTGGAAGATATTGCAGCATCTGTCAATCTGGGCAAAGAGGCTTTTTGTAGATACTTTAAAAAGAATACGGGGAATACCTTTACCCGTTTTTTGAACCAATATCGCATTACGCAGGCCAAACGAATGTTGTTGACGGGCAAAAATATTGGAGAAACCTGCTACGAATGCGGGTTTGAAAGCCTATCCTACTTCAACCGGACGTTTAAAAGGATAAGCGGCGAAAATCCTTCGGATTACAAGAAAAGAAACCGCTAAAAAAAGAACCGCCCCGAGCACATGTGCCCAAGGCGATTCTTAACTAAATAACCAACCAAAAAAACTGTTTGTATGGTCGAACTTATTTGTTCTTCCTTACATATTCCGTTGACGGGTAACGTTCATTACAGGGTTATTGGTTTTTGAACGTTTTTTACCTGTTCCGTCACTTGATTTCAAATATTGAATGTATCCTCTTCCCGTGAATTCGTATACCGTTCCGCTGGATACATGGTACAACTCTATGGTACTATCGTTGATAACGTACAACTCAAAATAATCATTGCCCAAATAGTCATAATCGAGTGTTAAAGTTTTCAAGGTGTCATCATTGGCCACATCAAACACTTCATAATCGCCTTGGTAGTCCCATTGAATGCTGCTCAATGGAATTCCCCTGCTATCGACCGACGACCTGAAATAGCCATCCCCATCTGCAAAAAACTGCAAATAGTTTTCTTCATCAAACTCGTTCAAGGCACCCACCTTACTGGTAAAGGTTTTCTCCCATACTTGGTACTCCTGTAACAAATAGTGAATGTTGTCATAGAACACCCTATCGTAATCAAAATTGTTCCGTTGATACCCTTCCAAAATATAAGAAGTATCGGAACGTGGGTCATAGAGCTCCAAAGTATTATTATCCAAAGGGAACACTTCCAACAACCATAGGCCGTCCACATCGTGATCAATTTCCACCTGACCGCTAAAAGTGCCGTACGCACCAACATCAATACCCAATCCGTTACCCGTTTTACCCAGACCGGAAAGGTTGTTGTTGGCATAAACGATGCCCCTATCAAAGGAAATGGTAAACGCGCGTTGCAAAAAGGGCACTTCCCCGCCGCCACGGGTTGCATTAATGTCGATATACCAAAGGTCATACGATTCCAAAACCAGGGCGGTATTGATAGGTGGCTCAGCAATCAGGTCATCTTCCACAATAACCTCGGTGTAGCAAGAACTGGCCAATACGCCTATCAGTAAAAATCCGAAGAGTAGTTTTCTATGTTTCATAATCGAGGTTTTAAGGTTCCCTATACCTAAACCAAGCAGCGTGCCAAATTTATTAACTGTTTGATAATCAATTAAAAACATCCTGATTGATTTATTTTATAGCTTTACGCAATAATTTGGATGCATGAAAGACAAGCTTACGTTTGGAGTTTTTGGAGGAGGAAGTTGGGGTACGGCGATTGTAAAGATGTTGACCGAAAATCTGGATCAAGTACATTGGTACATGCGGAGCGATTCCGCGATACGTCATATTCAAAAGGAATGGCATAATCCCAACTATTTGAGCTCTGTGGAGTTTGATGTGGACCAGCTGGTAATGAGCCATGACATCAATACGATTGCTGAAGCATCCGATGTTCTGATTTTCGCTATTCCCTCGGCTTTTTTGGAGAGGGAACTCCAAGCTTTGACCGTTCCAGTTAAGGATAAGATTATTTTTTCGGCCATTAAGGGCATCGTTCCCGAAAGCGGCCGCATTGTTGGGGAGCATTTTAATGAGAAATACGGTATCCCTTTTGAAAATATCGGGGTCATCACAGGACCTTGCCATGCCGAAGAAGTGGCACTGGAGCGCTTATCGTACCTGACCATTGCCTGTGCCGATGCCGATAAGGCGAAAATGGTGGCCAAACACCTGAAGAGCGACTACATCCGCACCAAAATATCGGACGATATCATCGGTACGGAATATGCGGCCATGTTGAAAAATATTTATGCCATTGCTGCGGGCATAGCCCACGGGCTGGGTTATGGGGATAATTTCCAAAGTGTGTTGATGAGCAACGCCATACGCGAGATGAAACGTTTTATAGACCGTGTGTACAAAATGAAGCGAAACATCAACGCATCGGCCTACTTGGGCGACCTATTGGTGACGGGCTATTCCACTTTTAGTAGAAACCGTATGTTCGGGAACATGATCGGGAAGGGCTACACCGTAAAAAGCGCTATGATGGAGATGAATATGGTGGCCGAAGGCTATTATGCCACCCAAAGCGCCCATAATTTGATGGAAAAACTACAAAAGAAGTCCAAAACTCCGATTATCAATGCGGTGTACCAAATACTTTATAAAAACAAGAACCCCAAAAAGGTGTTTGAGAAGTTGACGGAGAAGTTGGATTGATTGAAATCAAAGTTTGGCTACATCAAAGCTGTAACTTAAAAACGGAACAATAAAAGTAGTCTTCCCATCAAAGTACTTTGTGTTTCGAGATATGTAAATACCCATCATTATTTTTGATTTGCCTTTTCCGTAACCAACGGAAATTTTGTTTGCACTAAAATTATAGTTTTCAATAGAGGTGGTTGAATCGACGACCTCTCCTTCTTCATTGAAATTAGGTTCGCTACGAGCATATTCACTATTTCGATTGAGCAAGCTAAGACCTGCATTGACCAACAAATCTCCTTTTTTAAAAACTTGAAAGTGATAGTTCAAACCAAAATGATAGCCGAACATTAGTCCCCGCTCTGTTTCTGAAGATGTTTCATCGATATGGGTCGTTATCAAATTATACCGAACAGAGGTTTTGAATCCTACGCTAAAATTTTGAGTAAAATAATAATCAACTCCAATATTTAGTACAGGGCCAACATTTTGTAAATCAGGATTAATAAAATTTGTTGCAATTGCTTGATCCCCCGATTTGTGAATGGGTGTAATCCTGAATTCAGCACCCAAATTGAGAAAGAAGTTTTTCTCTCTTGAGTTGTATTGAGCTATTATGCAAGATGGTAGAATCAGTAGGAGCTTTAAAATATGTTTCATATCTTAAAAAAGAATCTTTTCCATCCCATTTTTATATTCTCAGCTACAACCTTGCAAGATTATAGCTGAAGCCAATGTGGGGTATCATAAAAGAAGTTGTCACATCAAAATAGTCGGTTGTTTTTGACACGTACATACCTAAGTAGATCCTACTTTTTAAAGATTGAAAACCAATGGAGATTCTATTGGCAAAAAAACTAAATTCAGAAATGTAGAACCCTTCACCATATTGATCAATTTCCTTAATGGTAAAATCTGTATTGGTGTTTAGCAGTGAAATTCCAGCATTGACAAAAATATCTCCTCTAGGAAAAATGTTATATGTATAAGCTAGATATAGATGATAATCAACAATAAGTTTATAGTCTATTGTTCCTGCATTTATAGCATTGTCACCATCCGGTCGTTGAGCTATAACCATATCATATCTAAAACCATTGGAAAAACCCAAACCCAAATTTTTGATAATTTCGTACTCTAAACCTAAGTTCAAAGCTATTCCAGAATTTTGAGTGTCAATATTTGTAAAGGATGCGTTTTTCGACAAAATAGTTGAACCATATATGGGAGTTATTCTATATTCAGTTCCCACAAGAAATTGTATCGGGTTTTTATCATCGCCAACAGTCTTTTGCGCATTTAAAAATAAAGGGGAAATAACAAGGACAAATAATCTTAATAACTTCATTAAAGTCTATTTTAAATTATATTCTATATCATTATTATTAATGGCTAAATTTTTTCCATTCTTAAGATTAAAAGGGTTTTGGCTATGAAAATTAACTACTTGCTCATCGTAAGTTGACTGATATGACCTATAACCTACTTTCAATGTTTCCCCGTTCAATGTTTTTTCAAACACTTCCTTTCCAGCAGGCCAAGAGTCATATTCGAAAATTACATAGACAGCAATTTTAGCAAGATCACCTTGTTGAATAATGCCCATATCCCTGTTCACAAGTCTTTTGTCACCAACTTCATTATTGTTACAATGGACTAGGAAGCTACCATTCCAGTAACACCCTAGACCGACATTATAACCACAATGCGTACGAAAATTTCCAGGGGTCAGTGATGACGCGGTAGCAGTAACAACTTCAAATTTTACATCTGCTTTTTCAAGCCATGATTCTTTTTTGTCCTTAATCTTAACATATTGCATTTTCACATAAGTATTACTGGTACCCCCGCCTCCTCCAATATCCTCAGATAGGGGTTCTGGCAAGACATACTCTTGATCTTCTGGGGAAATACCTAGTACATATAAATCATTCCCAATAGCTTCCTGAACTGGATTTGGGCCAAAAACGTCATCCTCGGACAAATCCGTATACTTCAGTTCCAGCTGCCCAGTAGTATCCAATTTGTATCCTTGAACAATTTCTTTCTCCATATCTGGGTCGTAACTATTAATCAGATACAAAGATTCACTTCCCCTGCCTTCTTTAATTTTATAAACATATGGATGCCAAGACTCTCCATCCAAATCAATAAAGGCACTTAAGGAAAACTGAATACTAACATTATTTGTTCTACGTCCCTTTCCTACGATATCTTCACTTAATAAATCATCAAAATAAAAAGGGGGTAAACCCTGTACTTTTCCTGATTTCTTTCCCATTTTTTGGTCAAAATCCAAGTTGGTCCTTAGTACTTCCTCCATTAAATTGGTAAGATGATAATTCTTGTAGACTAATTTTTCCTTTAATTCTGCCTTCTCTACTTCCGCCTTATCAAAAAGCAAGGAAATGGATTAGTCTTCTACAAATGACATATTTTGTTCTTCTTCATTTACACATGAAGCCAATAGTATAAACGAAACAAATAACCACATTACAAAAAAGGCATTACATATGATTGTAGATTTAATTTTAGAAAATTGCATAAAGTAGGTTTTTAGTTAATAAATGTAAGATTGGGCTAAAACTATATTTTAAAAATGGATTTAGGTATGCGGAAAACCGCATACTTTTTACAGTTTTCCGCATATTTTTATTTTGCCATCTAAATGATTCCTAGCTCTTTGGCTTTATTCACCAAAGCCATCGTATTTTCTTTTTCCATACCCAACTTTTTATGCAGGACTCGTTTTCTTTTTTCCACTTTGGATAGTGACCATGGTAAATAATTTCTTATTTCCTTGTTGCGGACTCCTTTGGACAAGAGGTATAAAAACTTTTTCTCCTCCTCGTCTAAAAATGCATCTTCATTGGATTCATCTTGTAATATTTTTTCAATAGAGGGGGAATAATAGGATTGGTCCATCAATATATTTTGAATGGCTTTTACCAAATGTTGCTCATCCACCTCGCACTTGATCAAAAATCCGTGAGGTTTAAGGGTATGCAGAATCCCTTCCAAACGAAGTTTATCGGTAAGACTGGTCATTACCAAAATTTTGGTTTTGGGATACTGTTCAACTATCAATCGTCCCAAATCTTCTCCAGAAAATAGATTTTTATCTGGAAAGGGCTTCATACAGATATCCAAGAAGACCATATCAAATTTAATGACTTCCGTTTCCAGATATTCGAATGCCTTTTTTAGGGAATGAGCCTGTTGAATTTTAAAAGGAGGTATTTTACCCTTAAGACCAGCTTGTTCAACAATCAACTCGTAACCTTGACAGGTAAGCTTTTGGTCTTCAACAATTAAAATGTTTTGAAGGGCGTTCTTGGTGAGGCAATCTTTGCCATTTTCTATTCCTCTGTAGTCCATTTACAATAGTTGTAATGGCCTTTATGAGGTCAGTAAAGGCGTTCAAATATATATATTCAACGGGTATAAATGTATGAAATTATGTTTTAATCCCGCTCCAACGAAAAATCGGAATGCTCCTTTAATTGCGAATCCAATTCCTGGGAAAAGGCTTCCATTTTTTCTGCTGAATAGTTGTAAGCCTTCTGGAATTCTTTAAAAACAGGTTCTTTGTATTTCCGAACGCTGTCAATGTCAAAATAAAGTCGGCCTGTTCTTCGAATAAAAAAGTCCAATGGATTCATCGCCATTTCATGGGCTATGGCGAATTGCGCCTCGGCCCTGATCATCCGTTCTTTGGGTTTGTCCCCCTTTATTTGAGCATATTTTTCCAAAATGGATTCCGTCTGCTTGCCATACGTGGTCACTAGATACCATCCATCATATTTCGAAAAACCATCCGCTTGCAGTCCCTCTTGTACCTTGCCAATATATTTTTTTACGTGCTTAAACTTTTTAAATTCGTTCCCACAAAGTGGAATCTTGTCCGTAGTGCAAGGCTTCAGGTCCACATCGTGGTCTTCCTCCATTTTTTTGGCGATGCGGTTCACGGTTCGCTCAGCCATTTTTCGATATCCGGTGAGCTTGCCCCCTGCAATACTCACCAAACCGGTGTCAGAAGTGAAAATTTCATCTTTTCGGGATAATTCGGAAGCTGATTTTCCTTCTTCGTGAATCAAAGGCCGCAGTCCTGCCCAAGAAGAAATGATGTCGTCCAGCTCCAATTCAATGTCAGGAAACATATTGTTCACCGCGGACACCAAATAAATAGCATCGGCTATATCGGTGGTCACATGGTCCTTGTCCAAATTGAAATTGGTATCGGTAGTTCCAATATAGGTGACCTTTCCACGCGGAATGGCGAACATCATCCGACCATCAGGGATATCAAAATAAACGGACTGTTTTACGGGAAGTTTTTCCTTTGGAAACACCAAATGCACGCCTTTGGTCAAATGCAATCGCTTGCCTTTTTTGGATTGGTTTACACTCCTGAGTTCATCCACCCAAGGCCCGGCGGCATTGATCACATATTTTGATGATACACTATATTCATCTCCAAGGACTTCATCAGTGAATTTTACACCTGCTACCTGCTCATCCTCGTAGATAAAATCGGTGACCCTGGTATAGTTGAACAACTGCGCACCAAATTGAAGACTCGTCTTTAGGTTTTCCAAGGTAAGTCTGGCATCATCGGTTCGGTATTCGGCATAGTAGCCGGCACCGTTCAAGATTTTTTTGGGCAAAAGGGGCTCCAATTTCAGGGCCTCCTTTTTCTCCAGCATCTGCCGTTTGTCATCCCCGGAGACCTGCGCCAAAATATCATAGACCTTCAAACCGATGGACGTCAGCCATTTTCCATAGGAACCGCCTTCGATAAGGGGAAGCAACATCTTTTCCGGAAGCACCAAATGTGGGGCCAATTTGTGAACGATGGCCCTTTCGGAACCCACTTCCTTCACCAACCAAAAATCGAACTGTTTTAAATAACGGAGTCCCCCGTGAATGAGCTTGGTGGATTTACTGCTGGTACCCGAAGCAAAATCGCCTTTTTCGAGCAATAAAACCTTCATGCCTCGGGAAGAAGCATCCAAAGCAATGCCTGCCCCAGTAATTCCTCCGCCGATCACCACAAGATCATAGGCCTTTTTGGCAACTGTTTGAAGGTTCTCCTTTCTGTTTATGTTGGAAAAAGCATTGTTCTCGCTCATGGGTCTATTTGTTGAATTCGTATTCGCGTTCCACACGGCACACTCTAACCTTATACCAAGAGTACCATTTTTGGATTCCTTTTTTCTGGGCTTCTTTATGATCTAACTGGGCTTTCCAATTGGCAATGGCTTCTAAACTCTCCCAATAACTGATAGAAATTCCTAGACCATCGCGGGCGCTTTCAAAGTCCAAAAATCCGGGTTGTTTCCTGGCCAGAGTTTCCATTTCTTCAGCCATTTTCGCGTAACCATCATCACCAGAAGTCCTAAGGTTGGTGAAAATTACGGCGTAGTACGGTTTTTTTGGCTCCATTTAGGTAATGTATTCCTTTTCCATGAAGTAGTTGACCAGGGCTTCTTTCATTAAAACGGATTGTTCCCCAGCTTTTAACGGTGGCAATTGCTCTTTCATTTTATAATGAGGCCATCCGTCCTCATCAAAAAAATCAAAATCGTAATAACCATAAGGTTCCAAAAGCCTACAGATGGCAATATGCATCAAATTGACCTTTTCGTCCTTTTTAAATTTACGATGAAAATCCCCCAATTCCTGAACGCCGACCAAATAAACAATCCCATCGAGTTCCAGCGGGTCCCCATCAGAAAATTGCGCAGATAGTTTTTCCACCAAAAACTCCCATCGTTCCTTTAATTGTTCGTCTCTTGACATGTGTTTTGTAATGAGTACCAAAGGTACAAATCAATATTCTATATTTGTTAAAACCTGCGTATGAGCTTTTTGGATATTATCGTCGGAATTCTTTTGGTCTGGGGCCTTTACAAAGGTCTCAAAAACGGCCTTTTTGTGGAATTGGCCTCTTTGATTGCCCTTATTGCAGGTATCTATGGTGCCATCCATTTTTCGTACATCACGGGCGACTACTTGTCCGAACAGTTCGATTGGAGCGACCAATATCTTAAAATTGCTGCATTTTTGATTACTTTTTTTGCCATCATCATTGTAGTGAATTTGGCAGGGAAATTCTTGACCAAAATTGCCGATTTTGCCATGCTCGGACTTTTGAACAAAATCGCAGGAGGTATTTTTGGCGCTTTAAAAGTTGCTGTGATTTTAGGTGCGTTCCTTATTTTCTTCGAAAAGCTTACCACCCCTCTGGGACTCATCAATGAGGAAACCAAAAAAGAATCCGTTTTCTACGAACCCATCAAGGAAATAGGCGCACTGGTTTTTTCTTATGTTTTTGATGATGCAAATACTCCATCAGAGGAAATAGAAGCAAAGGAAGAGATCATATAAACGGTACCCTTTTCCCGATAAAAGGGTTCGACTTTTACTTAAAAACACCAGTGAACCCATCTATCTGCATTTCAACGTGATAATCTATCCAAACATGGAAATTCCATGGAAAAGGGCCGTGTCTCCATTAGTTTAGCAATCGAGAACATAAGGGAATTGAACACTCCCGAAAACACCCCGAAAATGAAAAAATATTCTAGCACTACGCTGGTCATGGCTTTTTTATTGCTTATTGTGAGCTGCAGCCAATCTTCGCCTGAAGAATTTGAACAGAACTATACGGAGGCTAATCTTGGAAATGAAAAAGTCACTGTTGATCCGGTAAAGATGGAAGAAGAATTGTTCAACTTGGTCAATGATCACCGTGAATCGATTGGCTTGAACATTTTGGAAAATAGCCCGCCGGCATATAAATATGCCGAGGAGCATAACGATTATATGATTTCCAGAAACAGCCTGAGCCATGATAATTTTGAAGCCCGCGCCTCCAAAATCGCGGCTGAAATAAATGCACAACTGATATCTGAAAATGTTGCTCGCTATTACACATCTGCAGAAGTTACCCTGGATGCCTGGATAAACAGCACCTCTCACAAAGACGCCATGGAAGGCGACTTTAGCCACACAACCCTTAGCATAGAGCTAGATAAAGATGGTAGACCCTATTTTACCCAGATATTTATGAAAGTAGAATAATCAACCAAAAACATATAAGAAAAGGAAAGGAGGGTGTTTAAAAAGTCTTCATAACTTGATTTGTCAGGTTGAGCCAGTCGAAACCGATATTGATTATCAGTAAAGTTGAAAATATTTCGACAAGCTCAATATGACATCGCCTTACTTTTTAGATACCCTCTTTTTTGTGAATCGTTATGTTGCTGGCAAGTTTTTTTTACCTTTAGTAAAATCTTTAACATGGCGATACAGGCACCTTTCAATCTAAATAAATGGGTCGAGGAAAACAGGGAAACCCTAAAACCTCCGGTTGGCAATAAAAATCTCTACAAAGAGTCGGGCGACTATATTGTTATGATCGTGGCCGGACCCAATGCAAGAAAGGATTACCACTACAATGAAACGGAGGAGCTTTTTTATCAACTAGAAGGCCATATAGAAGTACACATTCAAGAAGATGGCCAGAAAAAGACCATGAAATTGGGACCTGGAGATATGTACCTACATCCCGCTAAAGTACCACATTCCCCTGCCCGCCATGAAGATTCCATTGGGCTGGTAGTTGAGCGAAAACGTGTAGACCTTGATGCTGAAGATGGATTGCTTTGGTTCTGTGATAACTGCAACCATAAATTGTACGAGGTCTATTTTAAATTGAATGATATCGAAAAGGACTTTTTGGGTCATTTTAAGCACTTTTATAGTTCTGAAGAATTGCGCACTTGTGATAATTGTGGAACTGTTATGCCCGTTGATGAACGTTTTGTAGCAAAAGAAGAATGATACCCCTAGTGGCAAAAATTATTATTGGTGTTGTGGCATTGCTCCACATCTATTTTCTGTGGTTGGAAATGTTTGCATGGACTACCAAAGCGAAAAAAGTATTCCGTAACTTCAGGGAAGATTTGTTCGAACCCACAAAAACTTTAGCAGCAAATCAAGGTCTTTACAATGGTTTTTTGGCAGCAGGTCTTATTTGGTCCTTGATTATTCAAGACTCGCAATGGCAAGTTTATGTCGGACTCTTCTTTTTGAGTTGTGTAGTCGTGGCAGGTATCTATGGAGGCATAACGGCATCAAAAAAAATATTTGTGGTTCAGGCGCTTCCAGCCCTTATAGCAATTATTCTTTTATTGACCGATCTATTGCTGTAAACCGTTTATCCTCTGCAAGATTATTCGTAATATTGTAAAAATATAACAATTCACTCCTAAAAAGTTATAAATGTCAAAAACAGCAACTGCTTTTGGAATACAAGAAGCCTTAAAAGAACTTGGTTTAAATGAAATAAACAACGGTACCTCCACAGGAAAAAATTGGTTTTCCGAGGGAGACATCATTGAATCCTACTCACCTGTAGATGGTGCATTGATCGGAAAAGTGAAGGCCACTACCAAAGAGGATTACGAAAAAGTAATCAGCACGGCTACGGAAGGGTTTAAAACTTGGAGGACAATTCCTGCCCCCCAACGTGGTGAAGTAGTTCGCAAATTTAACGATGAGCTTCGCAGGTTAAAAGAGCCTTTGGGCAAATTGGTATCCTATGAAATGGGGAAGAGCTACCAAGAAGGATTGGGCGAAGTACAGGAAATGATAGACATCTGTGATTTTGCTGTAGGCCTGTCACGTCAATTGCACGGGCTCACCATGCACAGCGAACGCCCGGGTCACCGCATGTACGAACAATACCATCCTCTCGGTGTTGTTGGTATTATCTCTGCCTTTAACTTCCCCGTAGCCGTTTGGTCATGGAACACCGCCTTGGCATGGGTTTGTGGGGACGCATGTATCTGGAAAGGTTCCGAAAAAACTCCTATGACCTCTGTGGCATGCCAAAATATCGCAGCCCGTGTGTTTACTGAGAACGGAGTACCAGAAGGTATTTCCTGTTTGATTACCGGCGACTACCGCGTGGGTGAATTTATGACCAAAGACGAACGTGTTCCGTTGATTTCGGCCACAGGTTCAATCCGTATGGGAAAAATAGTTGCAAAAACAGTTGCCGAACGCCTTGGAAAGACCTTGTTGGAACTTGGTGGTAACAATGCTATCATCGTTACACCTGATGCAAACATAAAAAATACTGTTATCGGTGCCGTATTTGGGGCTGTGGGCACTTGTGGGCAACGTTGTACCTC
>Ga0070726_10000311_pt1 | contig 67033 bp, 59 predicted proteins | sample tdAd471_FD_67275 | JGI IMG/M metagenome (GOLD analysis project Ga0070726, IMG submission 67275) | Marine sediment microbial communities from the Atlantic coast under amendment with organic carbon and nitrate - tdAd47.1 | ecosystem: Environmental > Aquatic > Marine > Coastal > Sediment | place...
ACACCACGGAAACATCCCAGCGCGTGTGGACTGTCCCCAAGACGACGCTGCCCCCAACCCCCACCAATCCTCCTCCCACCGAGGCCCACCTCGGGGACTGTCCCATCAAACCAACCACACCACGGAAACATCCCAGCGCGTGTGGACTGTCCCCAAGACGACGCTGCCCCCAACCCCCACCAATCCTCCTCCCACCGAGGCCCACCTCGGGGACTGTCCCATCAAACCAACCGCACCACGGAAACATCCGAGCGCGTGTGGACTGTCCCAAGACTACGCTGCTCCTACCCCCACCGAGCCTCTTCCAGCAGTAACCATAGAACCCACCCGTCGCCCCCGCATCATTTTCCTCGCCGACCGCAACATCCTAGCCTCCCAAGCCGTCAGCGACTTCGACGTCTTCCCCCCCCCGACCCCGACTACTGCCAACGAGTCACCGCCGCCGACGGCGCCTGAAACCCGCAAAGAGCGCGCCGCCCGAGCCCGCCCCGCCGTCGCCAAGACTTCAATTCCAAACAGCGGACCTTCCTGGAATTCGTCCTAGCCCAGTACGTCGAGCAAGGCGTCGGCGAACTCGCTCAACAAAAACTCACGCCTCTACTGAAGCTCACGTACAACGCAATCGACGACGCCCTAGCCGACCTCGGCCCCGCCCCAGAGCTCGCCAAGACCTTCGCCGAGTTTCAGCACTATCTCTACGACCGTCACACGCCCTGAGATCAAGCATTTTCAACGCCTTGCACCGCGATCTCGGCGGCGAACTTGCCCCCACGCTCTACCCTGAAATCAGAATTCCCAGGCCCGAGGGCGGTGAGGGCCGCAGGCCGGTCCGAACGCTCCTGTTCTGTCTCCCCGTGGCGCACGGCTCCAGCCGTGCCGCCTTCGAGCTGCGCTCGAAGGTTGCGTCGACCTCCGGTCGACGTTCTTTCTTCTCTTCCAACCGCAGAAACCTACAACGAGTCCCCAAGTGCTGCAAATATCAATCATTTCCACGGCCGTGCTTCCCATCGTCCGGGCAGCAGATCGACCGCGAAAACCGCCCTCCAACCTGCCAGCCACCTCGACGTTGCAAACAGGGGACTTACGCCGAAATTTGTGTCAAAGTGCGACGCTCAATTCAAATTTTCAACAACTTACAGCCCAAAACAACCCCCAAATGTCAGGTACCTGACACAAACCTGACATCCGCCTGACGCTAGCGGCAGGGCTCGCCGTTGCGGCTGATCGAAAGCGTGACTTCGTTGCTTTCCACGCCGTCGACCGCCACCCGGATCGGCACTTCGCAGCCGATTTCAGCGTCGGCCGGAATAGTGATATTGACCTGGTAGAGATGCGGCGATTGGGGGCTCAATCCGGCGAACTGGATGGTCGCATTGCGCCCGCCCAAGGTCGCCCGGACCGACCCCGTGACCGGGTTCGCACCAGTAGCGGCAAACCCGTCCAGGATCGGAATCTGCGTCGGTCCGAAGCCGGTGCCGAACAGAGAAACGACCTGCGTCGGTCGAGCCGGATCGTCAAACGTATTGAGCTGAACCTGGGTCGAGCTAATCGCGTTCAGCGCGGCCGCCGCACCCGTGCCAGCTTGGTTCTGAGAGAACAGCAGAGGCCGCAAAGCCGTCAAACGAATCCGCTCCGCGGGGCTGGCTTCGCCGTCGTGAATGATGATCACATCGGCTGCCGAGAGGCTCTGAGCGGGCCCCTGAGTCTGCGTGAGGCCTTGCGGCGCCACACCCACAATTTGCTGGTCAGAGACGAACACCAAGGCGCTGGGGATGCCGCCGATGGTCATCGTCGTACCGGCCAGTTCATTGGGCAAGGGAACCGTCGCGGCACGCAGCGTCCTCGAGGCCAAACGGCTTCCGAAGACCGCAACGAACATGCCGCCGGCGATCTCGCCGCCCGGGTCGGCGTTGGCCCGGAAGGTCGCCGCGTTCACCACTCCGCCCTCGGAAATCAACGGTCCGGTCGCCGAGACCAAGTTGAGCACGACCGGAATCGACACCGTACGAGCCGAGCCGATCCAAGCGATTTCCACAAACCCGCGACTGACGCCCACGGGGAGGCCGGTCGGATCGGCGGTAACCTCAATGGTGGCCGGAGTCGTGCCGCTGGTTTGGTCGATTCGAATCCAAGGGGCGCCCGAGGAAGCGGCCGCGATCCACTCGATCAACGGGCCGTTCGAGACCAACTCCAACGGTTTTGCGTCCGGAATGGGAGCGCCCTGGACGGCATTGAAGCGCAGGGAATCCGGAGCCGCCGAGAGTTCGGGAATCAGAGGAGGCGGCACCACGATGGCGAAGTTGTCGAGCCCGGATTCTTCTGCTCCAGTCAACTCGTCCATGCTGATCTCAATCCGCTGCACGGCGCGCAAGACCTCGTTGAAGGGGCGGTCGCCGGCCAGCAACACCCAGTTCTCAGGACGCAACGGAGCCACGTAGTGGGTCCAGTCTCGGCCCGGCGGCGGGCCTACAAAGGCGTAGGCTCCGCCGAAGCCGATGAGGCGCAGTTCCACACCACGGTTCGGTCCGTTGGGCGAGGCGTGATTGCGATCGAACTCGATGCGCGCCTCCGAGCCCAACTCGAGGAGGTTTCCGAGGAAGCGGTCGGGCGCAACCAAGTAGTCACGCTCGCGATCGTCGAGGTCGCGGACTTGGAGGAAGCCGCCCGGGTTGCCCGCGGTGGCAAGACGGATGATGCCGTTCTGCGCGGTCCGGAAGTCGCCCTGCGTCACGCCGACGGCGCGCGGAATCAAGAAAGGAGCCTCCGGGACGTTCGGCTTCCATCCTTCCTTGTCCGCATCAAAAGTCGAAATCGCCGGCGTACCGGGCGTCGTCGCTTTGCCCAGCAGGACGATGTTGTCTAAGAAGGTGATGCCGCCGTTCGAGCCGTAGTTGCCGCGGATCTCGATCCGCAAGACGTTGCCGAGGACTTCGTCGAACGACGCGCCGCCGCTCAGGCGTTCCCAGCGGCTCGGCTCGAATTGAACGATCACCCGGTTCATGCGACGCTCCGGCTTCACGCCGGTCCAGCGGTAGGTCGAGAGTTCGCCGAGAATGCGCACCTCGACCGGTTGGTCCGGGAGGTCGTCGCCGTTGTACGCCAGGTCAAACTCAAGGCGAGCGTTGGGCCCGAGCAATCCGATCTTGCCGAGGAACTCCGGGGGCGCGACGAAGTAATCGTTGCCTTCGCTGGTCAGTTGTAGATTCCGAGTGAAGTCGAAGGGCCCGCGCAGAAGTTCAAGCTTGCTGTCCGGGGAACCCGTCGTGGAGCCGGGAGCGATCAATTCCGGCGCCGGGAAGTTACGCGTCCAGTCTTCGGTGCTGCGCGCCTCAAAGTCGGTAGCCGCAATGGTGTCGAGATTTTGGGCGCCGGCGGTCAACTCGATTTCCAGATCGAGGAAGGCGAACGTCTGTGGATTGCCGAAGCCGGCCTCAATGGCAATGAAGTACGTGCCGGCGGCAAGCGCCGGGATCGATCCCTCGGTGATTACGATCGACTCTTGCCCGCCGGAATTCGTCGAGCGGAAATCGGAGAGGATCTCTCCGCTCGGGGCGCGCTCGACATCTTCGCCCGCTCGGATGAACAGATCGAGATTCGCCTCAGGCGGCGCCGTGGTCAAGGCGACCTCCACCCTGACGGCCTCCTCGGGGATGACGAAGAAAAAGCCGTCCGCACCGTTGAAAAGGGTCCGCGCCTGGACGCGCGGAACAACGGTTGTACCGAGTCCCTCCGGCAGCAGTTGACGGGACTGCGCGGCGAGCGGCAAGACCGACCAAAGTGCTGTAAAAACAAGTAGATAGCGAGCTAGCTGCATGTGTGTTTCCCGGGCGGAATCGGGCGTAAGAAAAACGCTCCAAGCCTATCACAATCGAGCGTACCGACGGGCGGGCTCAGGGGGATACTCTATTGCCGCCCAAGCTCCGCGTGTCGTAGCCTTTGGGGTCGGGCGGAACACCGCCCTTCTGGTGCAGGGGAAGCAGCTTAATGAATACGAGGGGAGTCGTGCTTGCCGGCGGATTGGGTTCGCGCCTAGGCCCGTTGACGAAGATCGTCAACAAACATCTGCTGCCGATTTACGACAAGCCGATGATCTACTACCCGATTCAGACGTTGGTCAACGCGGGTATTCGGGACATCGTCGTGGTTACCGGCGGGCGCAACGCCGGCGACTTCCTGCGTCTGTTGGGCAACGGCCGGGAGTTCGGACTGGAGCATATCGACTACGTCTACCAGGACGGCGAGGGCGGTATTGCAGAGGCTCTAGGGCTAGCGGAACATACCTGCCGCGGACACAAAATCTGCGTCATCTTGGGCGACAACATCGTCGAGAAGAACATCGTCGGGGCCGTAAGCGACTTTGAGAAGCAAGGGTCGGGCGCCAAGATCTTGCTCAAAGAAGTACCCGATCCGGAGCGGTTTGGCGTACCCGAGATCGAAGGCGAGCGCATCTTGCGCATTGAAGAAAAGCCGGAGCAACCGAAGTCGGGGTACGCAGTCACGGGAATCTACATGTACGACGAGAGCGTCTTTGACAAGATCAAGGCGCTGGAGCGCTCGGACCGCGGCGAGCTGGAAATCACGGACGTCAACAACCACTTCATCCAAGAGGGGACGATGAGCTGGTCCAAGCTGGACGGCTGGTGGACCGACGCCGGCACGATTGAGTCGTTGCATCGTGCGGCGAACCTGGTTGCCGAGACCGGCGCGAACAAAGTCGAGGAAGAGAGCCGGTGATCGTCCGCAACGTAGATTCAAAGGCCGTTTTCCGAGCCGAGAAGATGGGCAAGGCGGACCTGGCCGCCGGTGACAAGCTGTTCGCCGGCCTGAACACTTTCGAGCCGGGGCAGGAGCACGCGCTCCATGCGCACGACGGGCAGGACAAGCTCTACTACGTGGTGCGCGGAACGGGCGACGTGACGGTTGGAGAGACGACGTCCCGCATCGAGACCGGGGATCTGGTCCTGGCGAAAGACGGAGAGCCGCACGGACTGAAGAATCCCGGGCCGGAGCGCCTGGTGGTGATGGTGGTGATGGGGCCGCCGCCGAGCAAGTAGAATTATTTGGTTTTGACTTTGTCTATTTTCGTGCCAAAATAGGCGCCGCGGATATCTTCCGCGCCCTACAGGGAGGACGAAATGGACCTTTTGTGGTTTTTGATCATCGGCGCATTAGCCGGATTTATAGCAGGAAAGATGATGCGCGGCGGAGGCTTCGGCCTGGTCGGCAACCTGATTGTGGGCATCATCGGCGCCGTGGTCGGCGGCTTCGTTTTCGGGATGCTGGGTCTATCGGCCGGCGGCGGACTCGTCGGCTCGCTGGTCACGTCCACGGCCGGAGCCGTGGTGTTGCTCTTCCTGGTCGGGCTGCTGAAGAAGTAGCGCCTCAGCGCGTCAGGACTTCGGTCGCGGTCGGGAACTCCGAGGGCATGTATTGCGTGACCTCGCCTGTCGCGGCCCATTCGGCTCCGCGTTGGAAGGTCGTGATGAATCCGACGCAGCTGATGGACTCCACGCTGTGTCCGAGCGCGGTGTGAAAAACGCGGCCTTCTCCATAGGGAATCGTCATGATGAGCGGTTCCTCGCGGCCGGTACCGCCGACGGCCGGGTCGGAATAGCCGGAGGCCAAGACGGTGACGTTTTCGGCCGGGCCACGGAGACTGTCGTAGAGTTCGTCGGCGGCGTGCATCCAGCGCTCGGGCATCTCGCTCATGATGGGATGCGAGGGCTCTCGGACGTCGACTGCGTAGGGGACGCGCTTCCCATGGTGACCGCCCTTGCCGGGGCTTGGGTCATGGACCCACTCGCCGTCCTTGAGCCGGAGATAGGGGCCGTGTTTTTCGGTTCGACCGCCCCAGCCGCCGATGCCGATCATCTGGTTGTACGCCTTCCACTCGGGGAAGGCGTTGTCGGCCGCGTGCACGGAAACGAATCCGCCGCCGGAGCGCACGAATTTCTCGAACGCCTGGTTGGTCTCCGGCGACCACGGCTCGCCGTTGTAGTTCGAGACGACGAGATCGTACTTTGAAAAGTCCGGGTCGAACTGGCCCATGTCGCCCCCGGCGGGAGGCGTGGTCAGGACCTCGACTTCAAAGAGACCCATCTCGTCGAGGTACTCCTTGAGCAGAGGGGTCTGCTCCGGCCAGGCTTGATGGTTGCTTTGGCCGTCGATGATCAACGTGCGAATCTGACCGGCGGCCGGCAGAGCGAGAAGACAGATGAGTAGAAAGCGAAGCATTGCGACCGCATTGTAGCGAGCCGGAGCGCTACAATTCGCGCCATGCCTTCAGACTCAATCGGCCGACGGGGCTTTCTAGCGACTTTCGCGGCCGCCGTGCCGGCCTTCTCCGCCTACGGACGGCTCACGATTGCGGATCTAGAGATCTGGAACTTCCGGGGATCGCTTGAGGGGACCACCGGAGCGCATCGACAGCATCAAGTGAAACCGATCCACGCCTACGACTCTGAACGGCCCGCCGAATACCGCGAGACCGGCGGACGCCGAGGAACGATCCGCAAGAGCGCCAACTATCTCGTCGTCAAGACCGACCAAGGTCTCGAGGGAATCTACGGGCCAGTGGACACGGAAGCAGCCGTCGTGGTCGATCGGCAACTCAAGGACTTCCTGAAGGGCCGCGACGCTCTGGCGGTGGAGACGCTCTGGGACCAGATGCACCGACTCAATCGGCACTCCCGGTCGAGCCACTACATGATGGCGATCTCCGCGGTGGACAACGCCCTTTGGGACCTCCGCGGCCGATTCTTTGAAACGCCCGTCTATCGACTACTGGGCGGACCCACGCGAGAGAAGGCGACGGTCTACGGCAGTGCGCTGGGCGACTCCGTGGAGCCCGGCGAGGCCGGCCCGCGAGCGGCGCAACTGAAGGCGACGGGATTCAAGCATCAGAAGTGGTTTTTGGCCTACGGACCAGGCGACGGCGCGGCGGGACTGCGCAAGAACGTCGGGCTGGTCGCGGAACTACGCGAGGCCGTGGGCGACGACGTCGACTTGATGTTCGACGCGTTTATGGGCTGGGACCTGAACTACGCCACGCAGTGGGCGCAAGCGGTGGAACGGTACCGACCGCGCTGGATTGAGGAGGCCTTCCACGTGGACAAGATGGCGAGTTTTGCGGCGTTGGCGCGCGAGACGACGATTCCCGTCGCGACGGGCGAGCATTTCTACGGACGTTGGGAGGTTGAGCGCTTCCTCGAAGCGGACGCAATCTCCGTGGTACAGGCGGACCCGGAGTGGTGCGGCGGCGTCAGCGAGTTGCAGAAGATCGTCCAGATCGCGTCCTCCCACGATGCGCACGTGATTCCGCACGGACACAACGTACATTCCGCGCTGCACGTGGTGGCGGCCAACTCGCCGATGACCTGTCCGCTGGTCGAGTTCCTGATCCACAAGATGGAGAGCTACTACCATTTCGACAAGCATCCGCCGGTACCGGTGGACGGCAAGCTGGAGCTCAGTGAGCGACCCGGCTTCGGGATGGAGATCGACGACGCCAAGGTGGAGTCACGGCGTCGAATGGAGTGGGCGTAGGCGCTACCTCTTCCTCGGTTGTCTCTTGCGAGCCTTGGCGTTCTTCTCCGTGCGCGTGCGCCAAGCCGCACTCAGAGCGCCGCGCAACATGTCCTCGTCAGCCTCGGCCAAGCGAATGTGAGTCATGCCCATCCGCCCCCAGCCGCCCTGGATCGGCAAGTAGACCTCGGGCTGCTCCTCCACGAACTGCGCTTGCTGCTCGGGGGTCAGCATGAGGTTGCCGAGTCCCTCGGATTCAGCAGCCAGAGTGGCGAAAATGCGGCCGCCGACTCGAAAGTCAGCGGCACCGCTGTGAGAGCTCTCTTCGACGCCTTCGAGACTCAATGCAAGTCGTCGAAAGTCTTCGCCGGTCATCACCCGGCCGAGCCGAGCCCTTGCAGGAGCGCGATCGCCTGGAGGATGTCTTCCCGCTGGGCGTCGCCGACAATTTCCCGCTCGATCACCAACGGGCCGGTGTAACCGATCTCCTTGAGCTTGGCTACGTAAGCGGCCATGTCGACGTCGCCCTTGCCCAGCGGCGTCTCGCTACCCCACTCGCCTTCGGCGGGCGGCCAAGTCCCGTCTTTCATGTGGGCGGTGACGACGCGATGTCCCACCTTCTCGAGAGCCTCAAGAGGCTTGCCCGAGCCGTAGAGAATCATATTGGCGGGGTCGAAATTGACGAAGAGGTTGTCGCGATCGACGTCGATGATGAACTGCTCGAGGACGTCGGCAGGCTCCTGCCCCGTTTCCAATGCGAAGGTCTGGCCGTGCTTGGCGGCATGGTCGCAGACGCGCCGGACTAGGTCGCGCATGGCCGCGTAGTCAGGATCGTTGCGGTCATGCGTCACGCATCCGATGTGCATGGCGATTCCGGGAACGCCCAGAGCGGCCGCAAAATCGCTGACGGCGTAAGTGCGTTGCTCGCGTTCATCACGAACGTCGGCCGGCACCAAGCCGACTGTGCGAGCGCACTCGGGAATGGAGGCGTAACTCTCGCCGGCGAATCCCATAAAGCAGGTCACGACGGTGACGCCGTGCTTCTCAATTGCCGTCTTCCAGGCTGCGACGGCATCGGCGGAGAGATCGGCCTTGCCGTCAACGGCGAGTTGGCCGCAGGAGAGGCCCAGGGAGGCGACGGAAGAGACGATCTCCTCGGGGGAGGCGTCGCGGCCTAGTTCGCCGCCGGTCCAAAAGACGACGCCGACTTGGAGGGGATCAACGGGAAGTGTGGGCGGTGTTTTCATTTGGTTTTCTCTTTCTTGTGAGGCGACGACGAGTGACTGCGTTAGAAGGTGACTGCGGCGCCGTCGTTGTCGCGGGACTCGCGCATGGCGAGGGCGAGCCGGACGGCGTCAGCGGATTCCGAGGGTGGACAGTCGGCAGGAGCTTCACCGGCGGCGCAAGCGGCAATGAACGCGGATAGCTCAGCCTGGAAGGCGTCGCGCTCGGGCTTGACCACTTCGACGACTTCGCCCGCCGCGTTGTAGAGGGTGAGTTCGCGCAGGCCGGTGTGGAAGTCGAGCGTGCCGCCGTCGAGCACCACGGTGAACTCGGAGGTGAATGGGTAGCCCTTGGGGTGTCGCCAGCCGCCGGCGACGGAGACCAGCGGACCGTCCGGGTAGTCGAGTTTGGCTTCGACGACGTCAATGCCGGCTTCAAGCTCTTCCACGCCGGTGGCGCGAACAGCGGCCGGCATGCCGAAGAGGTGCCGGCAGAAATCGAGATCGTGAATCAGCAGGTCGACGACTCCTCCCCCTGAGCGCGTGCGGTCGGCGAGCCAGGCGCTCCAGGCAGGAGCCGCGCAGCGACGGTGAAAGAAGGCATGCCGGACCTTGCCGAGTTCTCCGGACCGGATGAGGTCGCGCATGGCGGCCCAGTCGGGCCAGAAACGAAGGACCTGAGCCACCATCAGCACGCGATCGGACTTGTCCGCAGCGGCGAGCATGCGGTCGCAATCCTCATTGTTGAGCGCCATCGGCTTCTCCACGAGAACGTGTTTGCCGGCGGCGAGAGCGGCTTCGGCTTGGGCGGCGTGCAGGAAGCTGGGGGTGCAAAGATCGACGGCCTCGACGTTCGGATCGGCGATGAGTTCCTCGGCCGTCTTGTAGCGAGCGGCGCCGGAGAAATCGAGGGTGCCGGCGCCACGGTCCAGATTGCCGCCGACGTCGCTGAGGTCTCCCGCCAGCTTCTTGGGGTCGCTGGAGGAGACGGCGACGATCTCCGCCTCATCGAGTGCCTGGTAGGCCTCCAAGTGGGTGCTGCCCATAAATCCGAGGCCGACGACACCGATCTTCATAGCTCTATACGGTAGCGAAGTCAGGGCGTATTGAGCGATCCCAGGAACATCAACCCCCACACATCGTAGTCAGGTAGGGAGGTAGAGTAATCCAGGATGGATGAAGCTCTAGCGATAGCGGGCGCCCGGAAGCGGTTTGGCGAAACGTGGGCGCTTGATGGCGCTGAGTTGTGTCTGGAGGCAGGCGGCTTTCTTGCGCTTCTAGGTCCGAACGGAGCGGGCAAGACCACGTTGATTCGGGCAATTGCCGGGCGGGTACGCCTAGACGACGGGCAAATCACGCTTCTGGGGGCGGACGTGAACGGCGACGACGGAGCGGCGAGAGAAGCGCGCTCTGTCTTGGGCGTAGTGCCTCAGGAGTTATCGCTTTATCCGGCCCTCACGGCGCGTGAGAATTTGGAGACGTTCGGGAGTCTGAACGGACTAGCGAAAAACCAACTCAGGGAGCGCGTCGATTGGGCGCTGGCGTGGACCGGTTTAACGAGTCGGGCTGAGGAGCGCTCGGACGGCTTTTCGGGCGGGATGCGGCGACGGTTGAACATCGCTGCTTCGGTGCTCCATCGGCCAAAGGTACTCCTGCTGGACGAGCCGACGGTTGGGGTCGACCCGCAGAGTCGGCAGCGGATCTGGGAGATGCTGGCGGAGCTGCGGATGGAAGGGACTGCGCTGCTGCTGACGACGCATCAGTTGGACGAGGCGCAACAGTTAGCCGAACGCATCGTGATTATCGATCACGGCAAGACGGCGGCTTCGGGAACACTGAGCGAATTGGTTCAGCAGACCGTCGGATCTCAAACTCTAGTTTCAATCGAGACCGAAGATCTCTCGGGCGCCAAGGAGCGAAGGGAGATCCATGTCGAGGACGTCGCGGCTGAACTGCCGGCATTGCTGGCCGACGCAGCGGCAGAGGGCAGGAAGGTGTGCGATCTGGCAGTGAGAGCTCCGACTCTGCACTCCGTGTTTCTCCATCTGACGGGAAAGGACTTGAGGGAATGATCGCTACGATTCTGCGCACGCATTGGACGAACTTGAAACGAGACCGGACGGCGCTCCTGGTGACGTTCTTAGTGCCGCTCGGGTTCTTCTCGATCTTCGCAATGATTTTCGGCGGAATGAGCGCACCGATGGGAAAGAGCGGCGCATCGAGTGGGATGCGGTCGATCCGAGTATTGGCCGCGGACCTGGACGACTCCAAAACGAGCCGGGGATTGCTGGAGGCGCTAGACAGGCAAGAAGGCGTGGAGGTGGAGCGAGCGCCTAGGGCAGGGGCCGATGAGGCACCGCTCGCACCGTATGACCGGGACAGTGCACACGCGGCCGTGCGGGCGGGCAGAGCGCCTGTGGCGCTGGTGATCCCGGTCGGATTTTCCGATCGGTTTGGAGACTTTGTAAACCGGCCGGAAGCGATCGAGTTGCTGTACGACGCATCGAACCCCATGGCTCCCCAGGCGGTGGCGGGCATGTTGCAGGGGGCCGCGATGCAGGCGGCGCCAACGCGGCTGATGGACCAGGGTTTCAACTGGCTCAGCGAGGCCGGCGGCGGGCTAACTGATGAACAAGCAAAGGCAATCGAAGAGGCTCGAACGTACGTCCAGGCCGATGCTCAGCCGTCGTCCGGAACGGATGGGGTCGGCGGCATGACCGGGCTGGTCGAAGTGAAGAACACGGACGTGCGTGAAACGGATGAGCCGCGGGAAACGGCTCGGTCCTTCCCGATGATTGCGTACAACGCGTCAGGTATCGCCGTGATGTTCCTGTTGTTCTCGATGGCGGGAGTCGGCGGGGTGCTTCTGGACGACCAGGATCGAGGAACTCTCGAACGATTGCTGATCTCCCCGTTGGGAATGAATCGGCTCCTGATGGGCAATTGGCTCTTCGCTTTTCTGCTCGGGATGGCGCAGGTGGTGTTGATGTTCTTGCTGGCCGCGCTTGCGTTCGGCCTGGAGTTGTTTACGTTGAACCGGCTGGTGGGATTCGGGCTCGTGACGACCGCGATGGCGGCCGCGGGCGCGGCGTTTGGAATGGTGTTGGCGACGCTGTGCAAGACACGGGCGCAGTTGAACGGGCTATCGACGTTGGTGATCCTGCTGATGTCGGCGGCGGGCGGGAGTATGGTCCCCCGGTTCCTGATGCCCGAGTTCATGGAAACGACGGCGTTGTTCACATTCAACGGGTGGGCGTTGGACGGATATCTCAAGGTTTTTTGGTACGACACTCCGGGCGCTACCCTGATGGAGGCGACGACTGAGCTGATGCCGCAACTGGCCGTATTGGCGTTGATGGCGCTGGCGTTCTTGGCGCTTGCGCGGCTGCTGGCAAGGCGTTGGGAGACAGCGTAGACAGCTTTCGCAGGCCGAAAGTCCTAGGCCCGTCTAAGTGCAGAGCCTATGACGAATAAGGGCGGCGTCCGGGTTTTCGAGCGCGCGAGTGCTGTGCCATACTGGGCGCTCCTTCGGCCGATAAGGCCCATGAGAGGTCCTTGATGGCGGAGTCCGAAACAATCGTAGTCGCAGAATCTTGTCCGCTGCCGCCGCTGATTTTGCATCCGTTTACGGAAGCGACGGCCACGGTCAGAATGCTGGAAAGCGCACGGGCGTCGCTGAACATGATTCGGGAGAATGACCAGAGCGAGGAGCGCGACGTCGAGCTGGAACGGCGGCTGGTCGAGGGGCGTTACACCGAGTTCCGGATGCTCTACTACGTGGGCAAGGACGTGACGCGCTGGATGGAGCAATGCGTGGAGGCGGCCGAGCGCGTACCAGAGTTCGAGGGCCGCACGATTCCGCAGCAATCCTTTGCGCAGATGCTCATTGAGCAGACGCCGGACGACGTGGAAGAGAAGCTCCGCTCCTGGGGAGTGGTCGAGTACGCCCGAATCTTTTGCCGGTCGATCGGGATCTACAACCAGTTCCGGGACGTGCCGGACGTGGGGAGCCTGCAGACCGACTATTTGCGCTACTACTACCGCTACGCCGATTACGCCTACGCAGCCTGGCGCGACTTGCGCAAGGCTCCGTTGCTGGAGCAGAAGAGCTTCCCGTTCGGGCTGTTTGCGTCCGGCGAGTACGCGCGGATGCTCGAAGAGCAGTGGAAAGAGGTCTGACAGACCTGCGTCGGGCCGAAGCCCATCGCTGCACCTTGAAGCATAGTCCGCTCCCTACCCGCATCTTGCATGGCACAGGGTGCGACTTGGCCGCCCCTCTGACCTAGCTAGGACGATGGACCGACTAGGACCGATAGATCTCGGTTCTGCGGCAGATTGCCAGGCGGCACTGAAGGGCGTGCTGTATTAGGAGCGAGGAATGAGCCCCAAAGCCTGTTTAGCCGAACGGAGCCGACTCCGGATCCGCAATGCGTCGCGCAGATGCTCGGACCAGATTATCGGCTTCCGCAGCGCCCAATAAAGTGACTCCGGTATTGGCTGGGTGTTGACGATTTCCAGACAATTCTCCACGACGTAATTGAAGTAGGAGCCGTCGGAGAAGTACGTCTCATAAGCTTCTCGAGCGGCACGCCCCATGCGTTCATATTCGGATTCAAAGGGCTCCACGATGCGTTCCACCTCGCGAGCCTGACGCTCCTGGACGAATATGCAAAACTCTCGCCAGTCAGGACCGGTGGGTGGAATCCAACCGTCAGAGAGCACTACGGGGGCGACGCCGAGGCACATCGCCTCGAACAACCGCATCGAACCGTGACCGATTCCGCGAGGACACAGCGCGAACTTCGATTGCATGAGCGTTTCGTAGTAGACCCGCTGCGTGCTCAACTTCTCGGTGGCCGCACTCCCCGACCAGAGATCAAACGACGGGTCCTGCAGGAGGACGTCGCTGCGACGTCGAGGGGCGTGGAGCAATTCGGCCCGGACCCAATGCGAGGGTCTGCCCACGTAGCTGAACAGGTACCTCCTTTCTGTGGGAGGCGCGGGGGAGGCGTCATGGGTCGCCACGAACGGGTTCCGCATCACCGAGAGGCTGTACGCCCCCGTGCGGATTCTGCGCCGGCTCAGCAGGGAGTTGCGATTTGAGGAATAGAGGCCGTGCAGCAGGAACCTCGGGTATCCAGCGTCGTGGATCACACATGTCTTGCGGGGAAACGCTCGGACAATCTCATTGTTAAGCAGGCACAGCCCCCAATCGTCTGTCCGGTCGATCGGCGCCAGCACAAGGTCCGCATCTGCGGGATCGTTGACGAGCGAGTATCTGCCGTCGGACTTCTCGTGCAGTTCTCGAAGCCGCGTTACGCCGCAGCGATCCTGGGAGGCTCCCGGACACGTGGAGGTGAGGGCGACTCGCGTTCGCATGGGCTCCATCCACTAAGCCGTGGGCGCTCGAAAGCGAGACCGGAATCGTCGAAGCGGAAGCAGCGTTGCGCCCTGTTCGTCTTGGATTCGGCGAATTCGCAAGAGCCCCTCCCCGCACACGACAACAGGAGCGCCGTCCTCCACGAAGATGACCTTGCCCGGATCGCGATTTGCGATCACGACGTCGACCGCCTCCTCGGCTTCGAGAATACGAACGGTCCGCCCCCCCAAGAGCGTCGCGGCTCCGGCATAGGGGCGTCCGACGGCGTCAATTTTGCGGCGAATCGAGCCGGCGTCGCCCCGCCAGTCAATCCAGTAGTCGTCTTCATCGCGCCAGAGACTATAGGTGGCCGCCGATTCATCCTGCTCGACCCCGTGTGGCGTGCGGCCCGCTTCAAGATCTCTTGCAAGCTGCACCGCAAGGTCTCGCGATGCTTGGGCCACGATCTCAATGGCGTGTTGGATCTTGACCGGATAAGTGACGTCGAGCCGCCGCTGCCGAATAATCGGACCACAATCGTAGTTTTTCGACGCGTACAGAGCCGTCACGCCCACCTGAGCGTCACCTTGGATCAAGGCCGTCACGAGAGGATTGAACCCCCTGTACTTCGGAAGGAGAGAGTCGTGGAACACGATGACGGTCCCCGGGAAGCTATTGATCATCCATCTCCACGAAACGGCAAACGCATAGTTCGCCGCACAAGACTCCGGAGGATGTCGACTGTGGAAAGGAATCGAATTATCGTCGCAATACTCTCGAATTTCGTCAAAAAAATCATCGGAAACAGATCTATCACGGGCGGAGACCACGCACTCAACGAGGCTCGGCGCGGCCTCGAACACGGCGCGCACGACTTCAAAGCCTTTCTGTGTCATGGCCAGAATCGCCAGCTTGTTCATCTGCCTCCGGGATCGATGCGGGCGGGCCCGAGGGAACCTCGATCGGCCTCTATTCTAACATGCGGGAATCACCACATAAGACAGAAAAATAGAGAGTTATACAACACTTCCAACCGCCAGAAGAAGCTAACCAGGAGGCTTAGGCGGCGCTCCCGTACTGAAGTACCACGACGCCCCATAACCGAAGTACCAGAGGTCGTACAAACGGTCGTACCGAAATCATTCTGGACGCTTCATGGTCCTTGACAAGACCTAGATTGGTTGCAAATATTACATCTCACGTCGCGATAGCGGCGATTGAATTTCGGCCCAGAGCGCAAACTAATGGGCGACATTCAAGTGCGGTAGCATGCCCAAGACTCTCCCCTCGACCGACTCCGGATCTTCTACTGTCTTCGCGCCAACGAGCTTCGTAGAGACGCCATTCCCGTGGCTGGCGGTTCGTGTGAGAACAGGGCGAGAGCAACACGTCTGTTCGCTTCTAGAAGCAAAAGGACTGGAAGTGTTCTTGCCGACGTACCGCAGGCGCCAATTCGCTCGGCGACGCCCCTCTCTCGCCGACAGGCAGGCGCTGTTCCCGGGGTATCTCTTTTGCCGGGTAGATCCGAATGATCGCTTGCCGGTCCTCTCGACCACCTGGGTCGACTATATCCTCGGCGGCAATCGTGGCCCGATCCCAGTCCCGGACTCCGAGGTTCGATCTTTGAGGCTGTTGTTGGAGCAGTCGGAAGACGCCGAGGAAGAAAGCTATTCAGTCGGACAGATCGTTCGGCTGATGGAAGGGCCGTTGGCCGGCGTCGAGGGTGTTGTACGTCGACTGAAGGACCGCTGCCGCATTGTTGTGGGCATACCTTTGCTCCAGCGCGCGGTCGCCGCCGAAGTCGATTGCTCCTCGGTGCTGCCGTTGAGTACGAACAATTAAAGCCGGGGCGGACGAGCGAGCCGGCGATCTCTAGAATCGTCGACCGACTCGACCGGACTCGTGGATCGGATTGAGTAAATGCACCATGTCGCATACGTCCGCTGAACTGTCGCTTACGGATTCGGAAAAGCCGGGGGGCCTTCCGTCTCGATTTGCCGATACGGGTCGCCCAAGCACGGAGCTGGACGACCTGCTGGCTCTCTTGTGGCGCAAGAGGCGTCAAGTCGCTCTGGGGCTGATCGCGTCGGTCGTCGCCGGTTTTATTGCCACGCGTCTCGAGACGCCACTCTACCTTTCAACCGTGTTGTTGCAGGTGGCGCCGGAGGCGGTGAACGCGACGCCCTATCGGGACCCTTTCGACGCGATGACGGGAAAGGGCAACTATGAGAGCTATCTGCGTACCGAGGAAGAGCTACTGAAGTCGGCCACCTTACGGGAACGGGTCGTCGAGGAACTGGAAAGAGGAAACTATCCAGCCCTTGCGGCTGAGATTCCCATGCTGCGTCAGCGGTTCTCGGTCGCCCGCGTCGAGGGAAGCCAGCTCTTTCGGCTGGGCTACACCGGTGAGTCTGCGGAGAGCGCCGCCGCCATCGTCAATATCTTCGGCCAGCAGCTCATCGAGGAAGAGACCCGTAAGAAGCGCCGCGCGAGGGAGAGGGTGATCGCCCTACTCCGCGAGGAGTTGGATTCGTTGGAGACCCGTCTGGCGGCGTCCCGCCGTGAGCTGGTGGACTACGCCCGACGGAATCAGATCATTGGCGCGAAGGACGCCTCTTACGGCAGCGAGCCGGTGCAAGCTCGCCTACTTGCGGTCGAGCAACATCTGCTGGAGGCGGACGCATCCAGAATCGGCGCCAAATCGAATCTCGACCGTCTCCGGCTCGGAGTTGCCGGCTCGTCGGTGGAGCAAACTACGCCCAGCGCACAGCAGCTGTCCTCGCGGCTCATTACGCTCGAAAACGATCTGAGTAGCCTTCGCACCACGTTCGGAGACCGATGGCCGGCGGTCGTAGCCAAGCAGAGCGAGATCGACTTCGTCCAACGACAGCTGACGAGAGAGTACGAAAACGCTCGATCAAGCGCGGTCGCCGACGCGCAGCTCGAATTCGAAATCGCTGAATCTCGGCACAAGATGCTCTCCGAGTTGGTGGACCAACAGAGGCAGGCAGTCGGGCGCTACCAACGCGCCTCCATTCAGTACGGCATGCTGCAAAAGGAAGTAGAGACAAACGAGGAACTCTATGCAGGGCTTCTGGGGCGACTAAAGCAGGGAACGCTAATGAGCGAGATGGATTCTCCGAATATCCAGATCGTCGAACATGGCCGCCCGAACCCGGTACCAGACAGTCCGAACCTACCCGTTAATCTGGCGGTTTCCCTGGTGATGGGCCTCGGTCTGAGCATCGGCGTCGTCCTGGTCAATTCTCGCTGGGATCAGTCGATTCGAACCACGCAGCAAATCGAGGAAGTACTTCATTTGCCGAGCCTCGGTCCCATCCCGCAGACCGCCAAGAGCGCTCTGCAGCCGCCCAAGGAGGCCCTGGGGCTGGTCGGTTCGCCGGACGTTCGCCTCCTAGGCGACAATCCAGCCGAGACGAACGCCCCGAAGGCGACGGAGGGGGAGCCCGCCGCCGGCGAAGAGCCGACTCTGCGCGAATTCGTCATCTCGGTTTGTACCTCCATCTTGCTCTCTCAGTCCGGACGACCTCTCCAGGTGATCGTCGTAACCTCCGCGATTCCCAGCGAAGGAAAGACGACCGTCACGTGGTTGCTGGGCAAGGCTCTGGCCTCAACAGGCGCCAAGACGTTGCTGATTGATGCGGACATGAGGACGGCGACCCTGTCCGAGCAGTTTCCAGCCGCGACCAAGTGCTCATTGAGCCTGCTGCTGTCGGGACACGCCGAGGGGCTGGAGGCGCGAGCGTCGACGGTGCCCAATCTCAACGTCTTGCCCGCAGGGCCCAAGCCGCCCAACAGCGCGGCGCTGCTGAACTCGGACGCGATGACGGCGCTGCTGGAGAAGGCTCGTTCCGAGTACCGCTACATCGTCATCGATACCCCGCCCATCGTCGGCATTGCGGACGCCCGGGTGCTCAGCTCGCGCTCCGACGGAGTTGTTCTGACGGCTCGCGCGGGCAAGGTCAAACGGGAAACGGTCGCGCGTGCATGGTCCCTAGTCGAGAGTTCGGGCGGTCGAGGCTTGGGCGTCGTGTTGAACGGCACGGACGCGAAGGACTTCGACTACGCCGAGAACTTCGCCAAGTACTACCAATAGGCGCTAGGCGATCCCCCCTCGGCCCTTCGATCACATGTTCGACCGTTTTCAACTCTACGTTGAGAGGCAAGCGTCGAGCCCTTTTCGCTACGTCTGGGAGCAAAGCGTTCTTACGCTCTTCGGCTGGGTCCCAACCGTACTCGGAATCGGCCTGAGAGCCGCAGCCTATCGTCTGATCCTCCGGATGGAGGGCGTTGCCGCGGTCGAGAGCGGCGTCCGGATTCGTTTCGCGCAGTACATCACGTTGGGATCAGGCTCCTATGTTGACCAGAACGCCTACCTGCACGCCTGTCCGAACGGCATTCGCATTGGGGATCGCAGCTTCGTCATGCATGGAGCCGTGCTGCACGTCTTCAACTTCCGCTCCTTGCCGCACGCAGGCATTCGGATCGGAAGCGACAGCTTGGTCAGTGAATACTGCGTGATTCGGGGGCAAGGAGGCGTGGATATCGGCGACCGCGTCTATCTGGCGCCGTCCGTCCAGATCCTGGCCGTCAACCATGTCTTCGGCGATCCAGAGCGGCCGATGATCGAGCAGGGCATTACGGCCGAAGGCGTCACGATCCAAGACGACGTCTGGATCGGAGCGGGCGCCGTCGTCGTCGACGGCGTGACGCTAGGAGCGGGGTCGGTCGTCGGCGCCGGGGCCGTCGTTACGAAAGATGTGGAGTCACGAACGGTCGTCGGCGGTTCGCCCGCCCGCGTGATTCGTCGGATAGAAGACAGCTGCGACAAGCAGCCGGAAAAGGTGTACCTCTAGTGAACGAACGTCAACCATCCTCCGAGGCCACTCGCGCCCGTCTAGAGCGCAAAGGCGAATCGAATTTTTCCGATCTGACTCTCTCGGTCGTAATCCCGGCCCTCGATGAGGAAGACGGTATTCGAGACGTCGCCGAGCGCGTCCTGAGTACTCGAGCAGAGCTCGCGCAGCTCGGCATCGGCGGCCTAGAGGTCATAGTCGTCGACGACGGTTCGAGCGACCGCACCTGCGAGATCGTCTCCACTACGCCGGGTGCGACCTTGGTCCGGCATCCCTCCAATCGCGGCTACGGAGCTGCAATAAAAACGGGATTCCATCATGCCCAAGGACAGCTTCTGGCGTTCTTGGACGCCGACGGTACGTATCCGCCCGAGAGACTGCCCGCGTTGTGCGCTCGGCTTCTGCAAGAAAACGCTGACATAGCGGTGGGATCCAGGCGGTCCGGCTCCGAGGCGAGCGACATGCCCTACGTGCGTCGGCTCGGCAACACGATTTGGTCGAGCTTGCTGACCATGATCGGCAGTGAGAACGTGCAGGACCCGGCAAGCGGAATGCGCGTCGTGCGTCGCGGATGCCTTGAGCGGCTCTATCCCCTGCCCGACGGCTTGAACTTCACGCCGGTAATGAGTACTCGTACGCTCCACGAAGACTTGCGGTTGGTCGAAGTCGCGATACCGTATCACGAACGCGCCGGACGATCGAAGCTGAGCGTGGTCCGCGACGGCCTACGGTTTCTCGGAACGATTCTCTGGACCGCGGTCCAATACAATCCTGCCCGTCTTCTTGAATGGGCAGGCGGCGCAGCCGTGTTGACGGCCGCCTTGATTTGGGTCGTGTTAGCCGCGGCCCGAGCGGCTGGAGTGGACGAGCTCGACTCGGCCGGAGTCTTCGTCGTCTGCGCCAGCCTGGTGCTGTCGGTCGGCGGAGTGAGCATGGCTTCGCTCGGAATCGTGTTCAACCGCTTGGTGAGCCTCTTTCACCGCTCGCCGATTCGGCAACGGAGTCTCGCCTTCGGTGCTCTGGGCTCGGCTCTTGAGGGACGGTTCGGCTGGGTCGGGCTGGCTTTCACAGCCCTCGGATCGGCGCTTGCGGTCGCGAGCATGGCTATGAGCCTGGGCGGGTGGGAAATGACGCGTCTCTGGTTTTGGCTGTTGGCGAGCGCTTCTACGCTGCTGGTCGGCGTCCATCTTCTGCTGTTCTGGGGACTACTGCATATTCTGTCCACGCTAGACGATCGACCTGAGCGGATCGTCCGTGATTTTGCCTCTGGCCGACTCACGGCATGGGACGCGCTGGGCGCGGCCGAGCCCGACGGAGAGACCGCGCTCTAGCGGCCGCACGTCCGAGAGAACGATATGGCCGCTGCCACACCCAGGAATCAAGATCCGCTTCGAGCCAATCTAGGCTCGCGGCCTGTGAAGCCCCTGCGCGCTGCGAATTTTCCCGACGCCGGAGCGGCGGCGGCTCCTCGACGACGGCCCGCGAACGCCGTCGACCTGCTGCTTGTCAATCCGCCCTCGCCCGATGGCGGAATTTGGATTCGAACGCAGCACCGCGTCGGCCGTCGTAGTCGTGAGGAAATGGTCTGGCCGCAATGCTCTCTCGCGCAACTCGCGGCGATGATGTATCCCGACTACTCCGTAGCGGTCATTGACGCCATCGCCGAGCGGCTCGACTGGGATTCGTTCGAGAGGCGGGTCCGCGATCTCGCTCCTAAGTTCTATCTCACGCAAGTCACCGCTCCCACGCTGACGAACGACATGCGGGGCGTGATGTTGGCCAAGAGCCTCGGCGCCCACACGATTGCGTTCGGAACGCACGTGACACCGATGCCTCTCGAAACTATGCGTGACTTTCCAGCGCTGGATTTCGTACTTCGCGGTGAGCCGGAGCTCACGCTGCGGGAACTCGTGGATCGGCTCAATGACGGAGTGGATGGTTCGCCGCAATGGGTGCGCGAGCTCTTCTCCAACTGCGACGCCGAGTGGTCTCCGGAACGTCGGGGCCTCGAGAGCGTGAAAGGGCTCATCTGGCGCCGCGGCGGCGACGTCCAAAGGAATCCGGACAGGCCCTTCGTTCCCGATCTCGATCGCCTGCCCCCTCCGCGCTACGACCTGTTGCCGCTCGACGCCTACAGAATGCCGCTGATGAAGGGGCCGTTTTGTTTTGTCGTCACCAGCCGAGGGTGCCCTGCGGGATGCAAATACTGCATCAAGCACGTGACCTACCAGTGGTCGGTTCGTCTTCTCTCGCCGGAGCGAATCATGAGCGAGATCGAGGATCTTTACGCCCAGGGCATTCGCAACATCCACATGTACGCCGACCTGTTCACGGTGAACCGCGAGCAAGTCATGGAGTTGTGCGACCGGCTCATCGCCAGCGAGATGAAGATTCGCTGGACATGCAACAGCCGCGTCGATTTCGTGGACGAGGAGATGCTGTCCCGCATGGGACAGGCCGGCTGCTGGATGATCTCTTGGGGGATTGAAAGCGGCAACGAACAAGTGCTGCGCAAGGCTGCGAAAGGCGCCCCTCCGGCGAAGGCCAAACGCGCCTTACAGTGGGCGGCCAAGGCGGGAATCAAAAACTGGGGCTACTTTATCGTCGGGCTACCCGGTGAAACCGTCGGCACCATCCGAGAAACGATCGACCTCGCAAAACAACTTCCGTTGGAGTTAGCCCTCTTTCACGTCGCCGCTCCGTACCCCGGCACGCCGTTCTTTTTCGAAGTCGTCGAAAACGGATGGTTCAAGCCGGGAACCAAATGGGAAGAGGTCGACATGGACAAAAGCACCGTTCTGCAGTACGACAACCTCTCGGCGGAGGATCTGCTCTATTGGCAGCGGCGTGCCTTTCGTGAATGGGCGTTAAGGCCCGGTCCCGCCTGGACCTACCTAAAGATGCTGTTCAGCGATCCCCAGACTCTTGGGCGGACGCTGCGTGTCGGACTGGAGCACTTCAGCTGGGCCCTCGGAGCGTTCGGTTCGTCGCGAGGCGGCGGGCGCGGATCCTCTCCAGTGGCCGCTGACCAAAGCTCCTAGCCCTCGATCGTCCCATCCAGCGACGGCAATCGACCTACCCATGAACGCGAAGGAATCTGGTTGGATCGCTTTGGTCCCGCTCATCCTGCTCGGAGCGAGCTTGATGAATGAGCAGATCACGTATCCGATCTTGCTCACCGGAGCCGCTCTGATCGTGGGTGCTGCGATTGCCGCGCAGTTTCACTCCTTCGAACTCGGAACCGGGTTGATTGCGCTCATGATCTCCGGGGTCCTGTTCCCGCGGCCCTTCGGCCCGAACGACGAACTGAGTTTGCCCCTCGTCATTGCTTGCCTCATCTGCGGGTACTGGCTCGTCGGCCTCATGTTCGGCAAGCAAGGAGCGGACGGCCCGCTGATAGCCGGTTCAGGCACGGGCCTTCTGTTGGTAGCGGTGTCGCTCGCAGCGCTATTTATCGGCCAGCTTTCGGTGTATCCGGTGAGCGGCGCTCCGCCCCGGGCGCAGGTGGCTGGATTCGGCATCATCGCCCTGTCAGTGTGTCTGTTCCTCTGCTCGGCATACGGCGTCCGCTCGCTGCGGAGCATCAAATGGTTTACTGGGTTGTTCTTGGCGGCTGGCGCGATCGTATTGCTGCTGTCGCGACCGGAGCTGGACGCGATTGCCGTCCAGACTATCAACCCGAAATCCATAGGGAGCGTCTTCTGGACCTGTTTCGTCGGCGTCAGCGCCGGCCAAGCCCTCTTCAACTCGGAGATGCATCCACTCAGCCGCGTAGCGTGTCTAGCGCTAGCGGTCATCGCGTTGGCGGACAGCATGATCACCCGGTCGGCGTGGGCGTCCGGGTGGCTTCCGCCGCTTGTCGCTGCGGGCGTCGCGTTCGTCCTACGTGCGCCCAAGATCGCCCTGAGCGGAGGTTTGGTCGCCGTTCCCGTAGCGTTTTACGCGCTGATGCCGACCTTTCGCCAGGTTCTCGAGACGGAGAGCTACAGCTTGGCGTCGCGAAAGGCGGCTTGGTCGACCATGTGGCACGTGATTTCGCCCAGCCCAATTCTCGGGCTCGGACCGGCTAACTACTACCACTACACGGAGTTGTTCCCCACACTGGGCTGGTACGTCAAATTCAGTTCCCATCAGCAGTACATCGACCTGGTAGCCCAAACGGGCGTGGTCGGATTGTTTATCTTTCTGGCCTTCGTCGCAGTCGTGCTCCGCTCCCTCTGGAAGTTGCGAAATCTGCTGGGCGGCGGATTCCAGCAGGGACTCGTGAGCGGTTGCCTAGCGGCCGGAGTCGGATGTCTCGCTTCTGGTTTTCTAGCGGATTGGATTCTTCCATTCGTCTACAACATCGGCCTCGAGGGCTTCCGCTCAAGCTTGCTGTTTTGGACCTTCCTCGGATTGGCCATGGCGCTGCACAGAATCCGCCGCCAGGATCCGCAGTCCACTACGCGCGCCTTGCGGTTCTGAGACGACCCCACGTAAGAACACGCTGCCTGGAACCCAGGCGGCCTCCTCTTTTGCTTTGAGAATTCTCTTCCTATCTCAGTTGCTGCCCCTGCCTCTGGACGCGGGGCCGAAGGTACGTTCCTATTACACGCTCCGCTATTTGGTTGAAGCCGGGCACGAGGTCACTCTGGCGTCCTTCCGGAGGCCTTCGGATACGGACGAGGCGGTCCACGAATTGAGCGCTTTCTGCACGAGCGTCGAAACGGTCAGATTGGATCGCACGCTTGCCCGCGACGCCTTCATCGGTTTCCGCAGCCTATTGACGCGCCGACCGTTTCTCATTGAGAGAGACTGCTTTTCCGCGATGCACGCATTGCTCGCTCGTCTATGCCGCAGTCGACAGTTCGACGCCGTGCATGCGGATCAGCTTTGGATGGCTCCCTACGCTTCACGCTGCGAGATCCAAGGACCTAGGATTCTGGACCAGCACAACGCCGTCTTCCTGGCGGCCCGCCGGATGGGGGAGAACGGCGGAAATCCGCTCACTCGCACGTTGTTTCGAAATGAGGCGACCAAGCTGGAACGCTACGAACGATCGGCGTGCGCCGCCTTCGACAAGGTGGTCTGGGTGAGCGACGTCGACCGGAGCGCCCTGCGTGATCGCTCGCGAGACGACCAAGTCATCCCGATCGCAACCGATCCGCAGAAGTACGCGAGGGCCTCGCGAGAGCGGAAGTTCCGAATCCTATTCCTCGGCGGAATGCATTGGCCGCCGAACGCAGAGGGTGTTCGCTGGTTCGCCGAGACGGTGTGGCCGCGGATCGCCCAGCGCGATAGCTCAGCGGTGTTCACCGTCGTCGGCAAACGACCGCCCGCGGAGCTTCGCAACCTTGGACCGGGCGACCGGGTGGAGGCAACCGGCTACGTGGAAGACATACAGCCGTACCTCGACGAAACAGCGGTCTTCGTGGTCCCCCTGCTCTCTGGGGCCGGCATGCGGGTCAAGATCCTGGATGCTTGGTGCGGCGCGCTCCCTGTCGTCTCGACCACCCTTGGGGCCGAGGGGATCGAGACCCGGAACGGCGAGGACATCCTACTCGGGGACTCTCCCGAAGAGTTTGCCGATGCGGTCCTGAGAGTTCTCAGCGATCAGCGTCTGGCGGGACGTATCGGAGAAGGGGGCCGCTCGACGGTCGAGCGGCTCTACGACTGGCGCAAGGTGTATCGGGCGTGGGGAAACATCTACCACTGAGAATCCTATTCGTGGTCCCGTATGCTCCTACGCGCGTTCGGACGCGCCCGTTGCATACGATCCGCGCTCTCTCCCAACTCGGACATCGGGTCACCGTCGCGACGCTGTGGACCTCGAGACAAGAGCTGGCGGAAGTCGAGGCCTTGAAGTCGGAAGTCGACTCGGTCCTTGTCGAGCGCCAGAGCGCTCTGCAGTCGATGTTCAATTGCATCCGTTCTCTCGCAGCCTCTGAGCCCATGCAATCACGCTACAGCTGGAACGGCCGCTTCTTCAGACGCCTAGTCCGGGAACTGTCGTCGCGCCCCTACGACGTAGTGCACGTCGAGCATCTGCGCGGGGCGCGTTACGGGCTGGAGCTGGAACGTACGCTGGCGGCCGGCGGCGGTCCGAGACCAGCCGTTGTCTGGGACAGCGTCGACTGCATCAGTCTTCTCTTCTCGCAGGCCGCACGCGAGAGCGTTTCTTGGTCGACTCGGCTAATTACGGGAATGGAACTGCCGGCTACAAGACGCTTCGAGGCGAACGCGACCACCTGCTTCCGGAAGGTTCTCGTGACGTCGGATGCGGACCGCGAAGCACTGCTCGCGCTCTCTCAAGGACCGTCGTCCTCGCCGGCCGGAGTTGCTCCCTCGCATGTCGAAGTCTTACCCAATGGCGTCGACCTCAAGTACTTCTGTCCCGCAGATAGCGAGAAGACGGCCAACTCGATCGTGTTCTCCGGGAAGATGAGCTACCACGCGAATGCCGGCGCCGCATCCGCGCTGGTGCGCCGGATCATGCCGCTGGTCTGGGCGGAGGTTCCAGAAGCCAGTCTATGGATCGTCGGCAAGGACCCGGGACCGGCCGTACGGCGGCTCGTTCGGGAGGACCCCGGCATCGCCGCCGGCGGCGATACGCGGATTACCGTCACCGGGGCCGTCGACGACCTGCGGCCCTATATTCGACAGGCGACTCTCGCCGTCGCTCCGTTGCCCTACGCGGTCGGTATTCAGAACAAAGTTCTTGAAGCGATGGCCTGCGGCGTTCCCGTCGTCGCGACGCTCGCGGCCTGTCGCGCCATCCGGGCACAACCGGGTCGAGACATCTTGACGGCCGCCACCGAGCAAGAGGTGGCCACGGAGATCGTACGCCTGCTGAAAGACGAATCGCTCAGACGACGCGTCGCCTCCGCCGGAAGGCGTTTCGTGGAGAGCAGTCACGACTGGCGGGTCATCGCAGAGAAGCTCGCCGACGTCTACCGCGAGGCCCCGGCCGCCTAATCAGCCCGCCCCGACCGCACAGTCACCTCGATGACGATACCGAAGCCCAAGCCCGCCGTATGGGCGATTCTGGCCGTCGCGCTTGCGTTGCGTGTCGGCGCCGCGCTCTACCTCGGCCCGGAAGTGCAAGGGCTCTCCGGAGCCTTCGACGAAGTCACCTACAGCGAGCTGGGACGTCGTTTCGCCACAGGCCACGGGTTGACCTTCGCAGAGAACTGGTATCCGTGGATCCAAGCCGACGCTCCCCAGTCCTACTTCTCGTTCGCGATGAGCGGATCACTGGGCGTGTTCTATTGGCTCTTCGGGTATCAACCGCTGATGGCTCGGCTCCTCATGGCGCTGATGAGCACGGGCGTGGTGGCCATGACCTACGTCGTCGGCCGAAGGTTTTTCTCCGAGCGAACAGCCACGCTTGCCGCACTCGTAGCCGCGGTGCACGCCTACTTGATCTTCTACGGCGCGGCCCTCGTGACGGAGACGCCGTTCACGTTCTTTCTGCTGGCGGCGATCTATGCGGCGGATCGACTACGGGCCGAGCCGAGTCCGCGCCTTTGGTGGGGACTCGGAGCCGCCGTCGTCTGTGCGGTTCATTTGCGGATGGCTGTCGTCTTCTTCGTACCATTTCTGTTGTGGTGGGCGACGGCCGCGCAGCCGGCCCGAAGACGAGCTTGGGCCGTCGTTCCGGTCGTCGCGCTCGTGGTGAGCGTACTCCCTTTCACCTGGTGGAACTACAAGACGTGGGGCTATCCGCTCGTCCTTCAGTCGCAATTCGGGCACGTCTTTTGGAACGGAAATCACCCCGGGCACCAGGGCGACTTCCATCCGTATCGCGTCTTCGACATCCCGCCCGAAGTCTTGGCCTTGGACAACGACGCCCTGATCACAAACCGCTTGCTCGAGCTGGGAGTGAAGCGGATTCAAGAGGACCCGGGCGATTTCGCCCGGCTGGCTCTCACTCGCCTGCGAGAGCTCTTCGTCTTCTGGCCTACGGCGAGTTCATCCGCCGACGCCAACGCCCTGCGCGTGCTCTCGGTCGGCATCCTGGCGCCGTTTACCCTGGCCGGCGTACTCATGGGAACCCCGCACTGGCGCCGATTGGCGCCGATGTACCTCTTCCTGGCCACGCACGTCGGCATCCATGCCGCCACCTGGGCAATGGTGCGATATAGGGTGCCCTTGGACCCGTTCTTCGCTCTCTTTGCTTCATCAGCGATGCTCGCGTTGAAGGACCGAGTCGCAAACCCGAGAGCGAGGGTCGACCCCAAGACCGCGCTCGCCTCCACGATACACACCTAATCATGGGCAGCCTTTCCGTCCAGCCCCGACCGCTTCCCTCCCCCGCCCTCAGCATCCCCCTGAGCAGGCAGCGAGCGCTGCTGCGGGCGACCTTGTTGGTCGCCGACGCAGGTGCTCTGGCGGTGTCGTTTTATCTCGCATATATCGCTCGCTTCCACCTGAAGCTCACGCTGGCGCCGGAAGTACCGCCGGATCCGGAATTCTACCGATTCCTCGGCTACGCTCTCACGCCGCTCTTCGCAGCCGTCTTCGCGATCAACCGCCTCTACGATCTCCGCACTCTACTCGGCGGGGTCAGCGAGTATTCGAGGGTCTTCGCCTCGGTCACTTTCGGTCACGTCGCACTCGTTCTACTAGCGTTCTTCGATACAACGGCTCAGGTCTCGCGCACCTGGATCGTCGTCTCCTGGCTCGGCTCGGCGTTCTTCGTCATTCTGGTGCGCTTCTTGATTCGGCGTTCCGTCTATCGGCTACGCCGAAGACGATTCTTCTTGAGTCCGACACTGATTGTGGGGACGAACGAGGAAGCCAAGGCTTTGGCGGAGGACCTCTCGGATCCCCGCAGTTCCGGGCTGGACGTGCTCGGGTTCGTCGGCTCGGAACGCACCCTCGACGAGACGGTCGTCCTGGGGCGGATGTCGGATCTTCGGAACTTGATCGCGCGCTATGAGGTTGAGGAGGTCGTCGTCGCCGCCGCCGCCGTCGATCGCGACGAACTTTTCGCGGTCTGCGAGGCGGTCAACTGGCAACCCCGAACGCGACTCAAGATCTCCTCCGGGATCCACGAACTCTTGACTACGGGAATGACGGTTCAGAATAAGGGTCCGGTTCCGCTGGTCGGGATCAACAAGGTCCGGCTCGACCCGACGTCGCTGCTGCTCAAGACGGTCTTCGAATTCGCCCTCTCGCTGCTGACGGTGCTGGCTCTCGCCCCGCTGTTGGCGGCCGTCGGGTTGGCGATCCGCCTCTCTTCGCCGGGCCCCGTAGTCCACCGTCGAAAGGTCCTGGGACTCTCCGGCCAGCCCTTCGAGGCGTTCAAGTTTCGAACGATGTACGTCGACGGCGACGAGATTCTCGCCAAATGTCCGGTAATCAAGACGTTGCTCGAACGCGATCACAAGGTTAAAGACGATCCGAGGATTACGCCGGTCGGGCGATGGTTGCGACGGTTCAGCTTGGACGAGCTGCCGCAACTATTTAACGTACTGCGAGGCGAAATGGGGCTGGTGGGGCCGCGCATGATCAGCCCGGCCGAGGTTGAAAAGTACGGGAAGCACAAGATGAATCTGCTGACCGTGCGACCCGGAATCACAGGCCTTTGGCAAGTTAGCGGGCGCTCCGACCTGGCCTATGACGAGCGAGTCCGACTGGACATGGCCTATATCCGGAACTATTCAATTTGGACCGACCTGCAGATTCTGTTCGTGCAGACCTTGCCGGCGGTCGTGAGCGGTCGCGGGGCCTACTAGTTGCACAACCGCGGGAGATCAAGCATGAAGATACTCGTCACGGGCGGCGCCGGATTCATCGGTTCTCACGTCGCCGACGCATTCCTAGCCGAGGGGCACGACGTTTGCATTGCCGACGACCTGTCCTCCGGTACCCGCGACAACGTGCCTGCCGGGGCTCGATTCTACGAAGTCGACGTTCGGAGTCCGGAACTTGAGGAAGTGTTCCGGCGAGAGCAGCCGGAAGCCGTCAGTCACCAAGCGGCACTGGCCAACGTCCGGGAATCGTTCGACGATCCTCTGCGCTATGCCGAGGTAAACGTGCTGGGCTCGTTGCGACTGCTCGAATACTGCAGGGCCTACGAAGTCGGAAAAGTCATCTACGCCTGCACAGGCGGAGCGAGCTACGGGGAGCCCGATAGCTTACCCGTCACCGAAGAACATCCAGTCAATCCTCTCGATCCCTACGGAGCCAGCAAGCACCACGTCGAGCACTATCTTTTTCTCTACAGTCGGAGCTTTGGTGTTCGGTACACGTCGCTCCGGTACCCGAACGTCTATGGCGAGCGGCAGAGCCCACACGGCGAGGCCGGAGTGGTGGCCATCTTCGCCCGCAAGATGCTGGACGGTGAAGCTCCGCTCGTAAACGGCAACGGCCAACAGGAACGAGACTTCGTGCACGTCTCCGACGTCGCCCGCGCAAATGTTCTGGCGCTGCGGAAAGGCGACGACCAGATTCTCAATATCGGAACCGGCGTCGGAACCTCGGTGAACGATATCGTCCAGGAACTCCGCCACGCCACCGGATTCTCCGCAGCCATTCATAACGGCCCGTCCAAGCAGGGCGAAGTGTACAAGATATCGCTGGACGGGACGCGCGCCGGGGAGGTGCTGGGATGGACTCCTCAGGTCTCGCTGCGCGACGGCATCGCAGCGACCGTCGAGCACCTGCGCGACCGGCAAGCCGCCTAGCAAGAACCGCCGGTGCGACCCGGCCGCACCCGAAACGAACGATCGTGTCCCGGATACTATTCCTATCTCGTTGGTTCCCGTCGCCGTGCAACAACGGCTCCAAGCTACGGGTCCACTCGCTGCTGTCGGCGCTCTGTCGACGACACGACGTCTTCCTGCTTTCGTTCCGCGAACCGGGAGAAGACGAATCCCAGGCCTCGGATCTGCATGCCATGTGCCGCACAGTGAGGAGCATCCCGCGAGTTCGGCGTGCCTCTCGCGGGCTCGACTTCGCAGCCAAGCTTTGTAGCTCTACGCCCCGTTCGCACCTCGAGTCGTTTTCCGCGGAGATGGCGAGCGCCGCTTCCGAAACAATCGAGAAAGAAAGCATCGATTGCGTGATCGCCTCGCAGATCGACACGGCCGCCTATCGCAACTTCTTGGACGACGTGCCGTGCATCTTCGAAGAACTAGAACTTGGTCTGACGTACGAGGCTTGGAGCGGTGGAGCATCCGTTGCGGCCCGAGTTCGGGGCGGCTTGACCTGGTTCAAACACCGACGCTTCGTGGGGCGTCTCCTGCGGCGTTTCGATGCGGTTACGGTTGCCTCCGAGCGAGAGCGAGACCTGGCGCAACGGTTTCTTGCGCATCTCCCTCCCGTGGAGATCGTTCCCAATTGTCTCGATCTCTCGCGCTATCCGAATACCGTCGAGAGCCGCGACAAGAGCACTCTGATCTTCTCGGGACCTCTCGCGTATGAGCCGAATCGGCAAGCCGTCGTCTGGTTTCAAGAGCACGTTCGTCCAATACTTGCCGCACGGATTCCGGACGTGCACGCCATCGTGACGGGAAAGCGACCTGCGAGCCCGCTCCCAAACGTGGAGGGGTTGACGCTCACCGGATACGTTGACGACGTGAAGCCTCTTACCGCGAGGTCGGCTTGTTGCATCGTTCCGCTCCAGTCCGGAGGCGGCACCCGATTGAAAATTCTTGAGGCGATGGCCCTGCATACGCCCGTGGTTTCGACTTCGAAAGGCGTCGAAGGTCTGGCCGTTGAGCACGGCGAACATGTCCTGATCGGCGACGACCCTGAGACATTCGCCGCGGCCGTGGCGGACGTATTGTCGTCCTCGGACTTAGCCGCCCACCTCGCCGCGAACGCTTACGACCTCGTGCGGAAGCGGTACGACTCATCCGTCGCGTCCGGGCGTCTACTTGATCTTGTCGAACAAGTTGCCGGACCCGACGCGCGGAAGTCGTCTCCCGCGGGTTCGATTTCCTATCACCCTGCCGGATCGGCGCCCGCCGACTCCGTCCACTAATCGCGCCAAGCGCCTGAACCCATGACCATCACCAAGACTCCTCTACGCGTAAGTCTCCTCGGCGGAGGCACGGACTTTCCGGGCTTCTTCCGCCAGCACGGCGGGTACGTATTGACGACCGCCGTCAACCGCTACGTGTACGTCATCGTGAAGGAGCGATTCGACGCGAAGATCCGTCTCAGCTACTCCGTAACGGAGCTGGTGGACCGCGTCGACGACGTCCGCCATGATCTTGTGCGCGAGTGTCTACGAAAAGCCGGAATCACGGGAGGCATCGAGCTGGCCACCATGGCGGACATTCCTTCCACCGGCTCCGGATTGGGCTCATCGAGCGCCGTTACCGTGGGCCTGCTCAACGCTCTCTTTCAATACGCGGGCAATCCGCAAGACGAGGCTTCGCTTGCCCGGATGGCGTGCGATGTGGAGATCACGTCGCTCGCGCGTCCCATCGGAATGCAGGACCAGTACATCGCAGCCTACGGCGGATCGCGGGCGATCTCCTGGGACGTCGACGGCCGGGCGCACGTCGACCGTCTGGATCTGTGTGACGAAACTCGCCGATCCCTCAACGAGCGACTCCTCCTCTTCTACACAAATCAATCGCGCTCCTCCGGAACCATCCTCGGAGAGCAACTCGCCAACATCCCAAATCGAACAGCCGAACTCCAACGCCTGAAGGAGTTGGCGAGATACGGGCGCGTTGCTTTGGAGTCCAGGCGGTTAGACGACTTCGGAAGGTGCCTGGACGACGCGTGGCAAGTCAAGCGGACGTTGGCCAGCGGCGTGACGAGCCCCGCGATCGACGGAGCTTATGAGGCGGCCAAGAGCGCAGGAGCCCTGGGTGGAAAGATCGCAGGCGCAGGGGGTGGGGGATTCCTCCTGCTCTATTGCCCCCCGGAGAGCCAAACGGCGGTTCGCGCCGTGCTTCGCGACCTTCCCGAGATGGCCTTCGACCTCGAAGACGCGGGTTCCCAGGTCTTGTTCCACCAGCGCAGTCGGACCACCTGGATCACCGGCAAACAGTTCCAATCACTCGATCACTTTCGACCGGTTGGCCCTTCGCGTGTAAGCGCGCCGACTCGCAGCAACGGGGCCAATGCGCTCGCGCGCGGCGAGTCGGCTTAGGACACCGAGCGGACAGGAGAGACAATTCCATGACGCAAAAGCTATTTCTGACGCTGATCCTCGTATGCAGCCTTCCGGCCGGCGCCTTAGGGCAGAGCAAGAACACTGGGTTGTTGCAGCACGCAAAGCGATTCACCGAGCTACGGCGACTGTTGGAGACCGATTTGCGCGTCACCGCTCGCCGCGTGGCGGGCGCGTCCGAGGACTATCGACTCGCCACCGGCGACGTGATCGGAATAGAGATCCTGGAAGCAGAGTCGCTTAGCGGAAACTTCGAGATTCAGAGCGACGGTACGGTGCAGTTGGCGCTTCTGGGGAACGTGAAGGCGGCGGGAAGCACCGCTCTCGAGCTGGAATCCAAGATAAGCGACGGCTACGACGAGTCCGGACTCATCCGCTCGCCGGAAGTGCTCGTGCGGGTGATCGGCTACCGAGGAAAGCCGTACTACGTCTTCGGAGAGGTCGATCTCTCCGGCCAGTACATCATGTCGCAGCGCCTCACCGTGCTCGACGCGATTCTAGTCGCGGGCGGGCTCAAGGGACCCGCGGGCGACTTCGGCTATCTACACAGGCACGCCGTGAATTCCGAAGCCGAGATGGCCTCCACTCAGGATCTCGTGCTCTCGGCTCCGTCCCGGCCCGCCGGGGATGCGACGGCGGTGGTCAAGATCGATCTTCGTCCGCTCAAGGAAGGCGGACTGCTGGAAAAGAACCCTCTCATTGAAGAAGGCGACGTATTCGTCGTTCCGCGAAGAGAGATTCGGGAGTTCTTCGTGATCGGCGAGGTCAATACACCCGGCGGGTACGAGCTTCCGGAGAACGGGGAGCTATTTGCAACCCAAGGGATTGCCCAGGCGGGCGGCCCGCTCAAGACCGCCAAGACCAAAGACGGCATCTTGATCCGAATGAGCCAGACCGGTGAGCGCACTGAGATTCCAGTGGACTTCAGGAAATTGCTTACCGGCCGTACGCCCGATTTTTCGTTACAGCAGGACGATGTCCTCTTCATTCCGGGCAGCGGCGCCAAGACCGTCGCCTACGGAGCCCTTGGGATGGTTCCCTGGCGGGCTCAAAGAACGGCCTCCACCGCGATACGTCGACAGCGCAATTGACCAAACCTGAGGGCAGACAAATGAATCTTCGCTTCCTACTCCCACTCGTTTCCGCTCTACTGCCGATAGCCGCCGCCGTCGCCGCCGAGGCGCCGATTACAACCCAGCCCGCCGCCGACGCCGGTTATCGGATTGGTCCGGGCGACAAGATCGCCGTTTCCGTGCTCGGCCTGCCGAACTTCGATAGAGAGACCTACGTCAGCAACTCCGGCAAGGTGCACCTTCCTCGCCTGGGCGTGATCTCGGTCATCGAGCACAGCGCGTCGGAACTCTCCAAGGAACTCGAGATCCGCTACACGGAGAAAGGTCTCCTGACCGATCCGGTCGTCCGCGTGCGCGTCATCGAGTATCGATCCAAGCCGGTTTACGTCATGGGCGAAGTGTTAAGCCCCGGGCAGTTTGTTATTACCGAGAAGATGTTTCTCAGTGATTTGATCGGCATCGCCAACGGTCTCGCCTCGTCCGCGGGCGACGTCGGCTATCTGTACCGCCGCCGGGAGCCCAACTCCGAGCCGGATGGTCTTCAGGACCCGCTACCTGCGGACGGCACCGTGGATTCGATCGTGGACGACGTGACTGTGGTGAAGCTCGCCGAGCTGTACACGGACCCAAGCGTAAATGTGCAGCTTCGCGGCGGAGACATGTTCTACATCCCGGTCAAGGAGACTGAACACATCTACGTCATCGGCGACGTCTTGCATCCCGGCCAGCATGAGATGCCGGAGACCGGCTCCGTCTTTGGAGTCCGCGCACTGGCCATGGCGGGCGGTCCGCTCAAGACCGCCAAGCTGGCGCACGCCGTGATCGTTTCTAGGAATGTCGACGGGTCCGTCTCGTACGACAAGATCAACCTCAAGTCGATCTTTCGCGGCCGCGAAAGCGACGTCGTCCTGGAGCCCGGACAGATCCTGTTCGTTCCGGGGAGTGCGACGAAAGCTTTGGGCTTCGGGTTGCTGGGATCGATCCCCGGCGTCGCACTGCTCTAGGTCGGGAACTCGATTCTCCAGCCCCCCCACCATGGCAAACTCGCGCCCAGCAGTGTTTCTGGATCGAGACGGCGTCCTCAATCACGTCGTTCTCGAAGACGGCAATCCACGCTCGCCTCGAAGGATGGAAGACTTCAAGCTCTGTGAGGGAGCGGCGGAGTCGCTGGCGGCTCTCAAGCATGCCGGCTTCCTTCTGATCGTGGCCACCAACCAGCCCGAGGTATCCCGCGGTATCCAGCGCCGATCGCGAATCGATTCCATGCACGAGTTTCTAATGCGCGCGCTGCCGCTCGACGAGATTCGAGTCTGCTTTCACGACGATGCGGATGACTGCCCTTGCCGCAAACCGAAAAGCGGACTCTTGGTCGAAGCGGCGCGCGATAGGAGCATCGCCTTGTCCGACTCCTACATGGTCGGCGACCGGGAGAAGGATATTGAGGCTGGCAGAGGGGCCGGTTGCCGGACCGTGCTGATCTCCGCTCCCTATAACCAGGCGGCACGGACGGCGGCGGACGCCCGCGTCCGAAATTTGCACGAGGCGGCGGTTCGGATTCTTGGCGGCCGATCAACCGCCGCACAGAGGCATGTCGGCAGCCATGAGCCGCAACTCGGAATATGACGCTGACCACCGAGCATTCCGCTGCGACGAGCGAGCAGGGCGAGTCGATCGTCGTTGCAGGCCGTACCCCCGAGCAGGGGCGTCGACCCTCGCAATCCGGTCCTCTCGCAATCGCGCTCGCCGCTCTGGACTTTCAAGATTTCGGCGGCCTGGAAGAAATACTCGTGGAACTGGCTATCGGTCTCCAGGAGGACGGAAATGACGTCACCGTGTACACATGCACGTGGGCGTCGCACGAGAATCAGTACGTTCGACGGCTCCGCGATGCGAACGTGCGGCTGGTGCAGCCCAACCGCGCGCTGTCGCACTTAGCCCAGGATTGGGCGACGAAGGAGCGACTGCTCGCCGTTCTGATGCGTTGTTTGGCGCCCCTCACGTTCCTCCTGGCGGCGTACGACAAGTTGGTTCGTGGAAAGGATTGGAGATCTGCTCGTCATAGTGCGTTCTGTTGGCTGCGCGGACGCGTCGGCAAGATCATCCTGCGCGATCGCCGCCCGTGGCTCGCGCGTTGGACCTTGCGGGCCGACTGGATGCGTCGGCGGCCCGACGTGATTCACATCCACGGATTCACCAAGAACCTCTTGTTCTTGTTGGAGTGGGCGGCGCGCCAAGGCCCCCCCGTCGTCTACGAAGAGCATTCCACCCCTGATGAGCGTTTCGACTGGTGGGACGGTTTCGAGGCAATCGGAAAGGCGGACGTAGTTCTCGCCTGTTCTGAAGCAAGCGCTGCAGCGCTCCGCCGGATCTCGGGGACCCAAACTGCCGTCCTCCCTCGCGCTCCCTTATGTCCCGACCCGTGCGCCGACGGACAGAGCCCGCCGGCTCGCCTGAAGAAGGGCCCCTTGACGGTGACCGTGATCGCCCGCCTGGACACCGCCAAGGGTCTTCCTCATTTCCTCGAGGCGGCGGCTATCGTTCGTCGTCGCCGCCCCGGAACCATGTTCCGCATCTTCGGAGACGGCCAGCTCAGAGAAGAGCTCTCGACCTACGCGAGCAGCCTCGGGCTGGACGCAGCCAAGATCCTCCGAGGCCGCTTCGAGCGGAGCGAGCTGCCTCGCATCATGGCCGAAACGGATGTCTGGGCCAGCGCCTCGCTCGTGGAAGGACAGTCCATAGCGTTACTCGAAGCGATGGCGTTTGGCTGCGCGATCGTTACCACGAACGTGGGTGGCTCCGCGGAGGTGATCGAGCACGACCGCAACGGGCTGTTGTGCGCTCCCGGGAACCCCGAAGAACTCGCGCGGGCGATCGAACGCGTAGCGGACTCCGCGGAGCTCCGTCGTCGACTCGGCGCCGCCGCACGGCGCGACTATGAGGGCGGCCCTTTCCAGCGTCACCAAGTCGCGAACGCGACCGCGAAGATCTATCGACGCCTCCTCCGGGAGAAGGCGATATGAACTCCCGCCCCGCAAACAACGCTGCTCGAACGCCCGGAAACCTGCGGATACTCTTCGCGGTTCCGCAACTCAATTCGTTCCAGCGCGCCCGACACGCAGAGGAAGGTGACGCCGCCTATCTGCTGCTTGCGCAGATCGCAGATTCGCTTCGATTGCGGGGTCACGAAATGACCTACTTCGGCGGAGCAGGTCTCCTGGACAACGCCGTCGTCGGAGCCGACGATGGCGCTCAGAAAGCCGAGGTGGGCTGGAGCGGCACCCTGCCGTTCGAGTTTTCGCGCCGCTGCGCCTGGAGGATACAGCAGGCGCTCGGCGTCCCTTACTTGAACGTGTTCTCCAACCTCCGCCTCCGCGATGCAGCGTCTCGACTGCTGTCCGGCGTCGACGTCGTCTATGAGCGATCCAGTTTGTATCGGTCCGGACTTGCTCGCGCCTGTTGCGCCGCCGGGAAGCCCTATCTACTCTTCGTGGACGCGGACGAAATCATGGAGCTGGACGCGGTCGAGACTCCCTTAAGGGGGCTACAGAGAAGCCGTGCGGTCCGAATCTTCCGCCATAACCTGCGCTCCGCGGCCCACATCGTTTGCGTATCCGAGGTAACTCGCGAGAGGCTGATCAATCAGTGGCGGGTCCCCCGAGAACGCATCTCGGTGATGGCAAATGCAGTCGACGTCAACCGGTTCCGTCCCGACCGCGAGGCGCGCGAGAACGTCCGCCGAGAACTTGGCGTCGGCGAAAGTCCTGTCGTCATCTTCGTCGGCAATTTCTACGTTTGGCATGACGTGCCGTCGCTACTCCGAGCGTTCGCGCTCGTTTTGCGGGACCGCCCGAACGCAACTCTTCTCCTGTTAGGGGACGGCGCCGAGCGCCCGCGAGCGGAGATGCTTGCGGCGGAACTGGGACTCGGGGCGACCGTACGCTTTCTGGGACGGACCTCTCACTCGCGCGTTCCGAGCTACCTGGCGTCAGCCGACGTGTCTGTCGCTCCCTACATCGCAACCGAGAAGGAGATGTGGATGTCGCCGTTGAAAGCGTACGAATCCATGGCGGCCGGCACTCCCCTTGTCGCCTCAGCGGTCGGCCAACTTCGGGACTCGATCCGCCATGGTGAGGAGGGCCTGCTGACGCAGCCCGAGGACGTAAACGGTCTCTACAACGCCATCTCGCGATTACTGGACGACGGCGCGTGCGCCCGGCGCGTCGCAGGCGCAGCTCGGCGAAAAGTAGTTGAGAACAACTCATGGCCGCACTACGCGGAGCGCCTTGAGGGGTTGCTGCGGGACATCGTCGCCGAGGGATCAAACCAAGGCGCCGAAGCATCCTTTCGCCGGCCCGCGCTCGAGAGTTCGAGCACGACGCGCCTACGCACCTGAATTCGGAGGGAGAACGACTTGCACGAAGACAGCATTGGCTTGATTCCCGCTGCCGGCAAAGGACTACGGCTGGGTCTGCCCTATCCCAAGGAGCTCTATCCGGTCGTAACAGAAAACGGCTACCGACCGGTCTCTCAGTTCGTGCTGGAGAACCTCACGGCTGCGGGACTGCGCCACGTCGTGTTCGTGGTCAACGAGACCAAGCATCAGCTCATGGGCTACTTCGGCGACGGACGAAGATTCGGGTGCGACGTCAGCTACGTCGTCCAGGACTCCGGCGGCGAGACGGAGGCGTCGTCCTCGCCTGGCTTAGCCCACGCACTGGACTCGGCTTACCACTTGACGCGCGGCAAGACCGTCTACTTCGGCATGGCCGATACGATCATGCGACCAGTCTCTGTGTTCGGATGCGGCGAGGAGGAAGCTGACGCGGACCTGACGCTGACCCTATTCAAGACCGCCCGACCCGAGAAATTCGGCATGGTCCGGACCGACGAGAGCAGTCGCGTCCTCGAAATCGTCGATAAGCCCGCGGAGACTGATCTAACGCACATGTGGGGGTGCATCCGATGGAGCCCGCGCTTCACCGAGCACCTGCATGCGAGCGTGCAACAGGGCGTCGGGGACTTTGCTTGGATCATGAACCAGGCCATCGCGGACGGAATGTCCGCAAGGGCGGTCGTCGTTCCCGACGGCAGCTATATCGACTTGGGAACCTACGAAGAAATCGCCGAGATGGAGCGGACCCTTCATTCATCCCCAACCCCGGCGCCCCTCCGGAAATCGGACGATCAAACCCAGGCCGCCCCGGTCATGTCCGTGGTCTTGGTCGGCTGGAACAATCTCGACTATCTGAAGCCGTGCCTCCAATCCCTGTACGGCGCGGAATTGAAGCATCCCTTTGAAGTCGTCGTCGTCGACAACGGCTCGACGGATGGGAGCCAGGACATGCTCGCTCGCGACTTCCCAGATGTTCGCATCGTCCAGAACGATCACAACGTCGGCCTGGCGCACGCTTGCAATCAGGGAATTGAAGCGACGACCGGGCGACACGTTTTGCTCCTAAACAACGACACCGTGGTCGCCAAGCGGTCTCTGGACGCGCTCGTCGATTTCTTAGAGGAGAATCCGCGGGCGGGAGCGGCGGGCGGACGCCTGCTGAACGGCGACGGCTCGTTCCAAGCAGGCTATGCCGATTTCTCGAATCTGCTCGAAGAGTTCCTCATCGCCGCACGGATCGGAGAGGTCGTCTGGCCCGGCTATCCGGCACATCGGGACAGTCAGAATCCGAAGGCCGTCGCCTGGCTGAGCTCGGCTTGTCTCCTGATTCGCCGAGCAGCGCTGGACCAAGTCGGACTGCTGGATCGAGAGTTCTTCATCTACGGAGACGAAGCGGACCTACAGTACCGCCTAAGGAAAGCGGAGTGGTCCGTTTATTACCTGCCGGATGTCGAAACAGTGCATTTCGGAGGACGCAGCATGAACCGCTGGAAGCGGCGAAAGATGGTCTACCGCGGCAAGATGTTGTTCTATCGCAAGAACTACGGGCGCCTTGCCACGCTTGGACTTCGTTCGATGCTGGGTGCGCTCAGCGCGGCGAAACTCATGCTCTGGTGCCTTGCGTTCCCCGTCTCCCGAGAGCGAGCTTCACTTGAATGCTCATCCAATCTCGACGTCATTCGTCTCTGCTGGAGACTTGCCTGATCCGGCGCGTGCCTATCTTCCGCGGAACCAATGTCATGAAGAGAATCGTTCTGATCATCATGGACAGCGTCGGCTGCGGCGACGCCCCGGATGCGGATCACTATGGAGATAGCGGGGCCGACACGCTGAGCCACGTTGCGCGAGCCGTCGGAGGACTGCGTCTTCCGAACCTAGGAGCCCTAGGGCTGGGCAATGTCGGAGAGATCGAGGGTGTTCCCCCCGTTTCGCGAACTCCGGGAGCCTGGGGGCGTCTCACGGAAGTAAGCTGTGGAAAGGATACGACCACCGGGCATTGGGAACTGGCCGGCGTCGTCCTCCCACAACCGTTTCCGGTCTATCACGACGGATTTCCCCGCGCGCTGATCGAGGATTTCGAGCGTCGAATCGGCCGGTCGACGCTGGGTAATGTTCCCAGTTCGGGCACGGAGATCATCCAGCGGCTCGGCGAGGAGCACATTCGCTCCGGGCGCCCAATCGTCTATACGTCCGCGGACAGCGTGTTCCAAATCGCGGCGCACGAAGAGATTGTTCCGCCTGAGGAACTCTATCGGATGTGTAGCGCCGCTAGAGAGCTGCTGACCGGCGAGCATGCCGTGGGCCGGGTGATTGCCCGACCGTTCATCGGCCGAGCAGGCGAGTTCCAACGAACCAGCAGACGCAAGGACTTCAGCTTGCAGCCGCCGGCCGATACCGTCCTGGATGAGATGCGACGAGCCGGATTTTCCGTGGTCGGCATCGGCAAGATCGAGGACATCTTCGCGGCCCGCGGACTGACCGACTGCGACCACACGGCGAACAACATGGAGGGAGTCGACGCCACCCTCGAGCGACTACGCTCCACGCAATCCGGTCTAATCTTCACGAATCTCGTCGACTTCGACGCTCTGTACGGGCATCGCAACGATCCGGCAGGGTACGCCGCCGCCTTGGGGCAATTGGATCAGAGGATGCCCGAGCTCCTGAGTGCTCTCGGGCCCGATGATTTACTCCTAATTACTGCCGATCACGGCAATGATCCCACCTATCCCGGAACCGATCACACGCGGGAGCGGGTTCCTCTGCTCGTGGCCGGACCATCGGCCCTTCAGAACGTCTCCGTCGGGACGAGGAAGAGTTTTGCCGACGTAGCCGCGACGATCGCGGAGGCGTTCGAGCTGACGTGGGACGGCGCCGGCCAATCATTCGCGAACGACGTGCTGGCTCGAAAGTCCGAGGCGGCCTAAGGCCCGTCGGAAACAGTCGAGCCTTCCCGTATGACGAGCATCAAGCCGATGATCGAATTCAAGAACGTTTCGAAGCTATACCAGCTCGGCCTGACTCGCACGAGCCTGCCTCGGGTGATATCGCAGCGGGCCACGGCCTTGTTTCGAAAGGGAACCCCGCAACCCGATCGGGATTTCTGGGCGTTACGAGACGTGTCGTTTGAGGTCCAGGCTGGAGAGTCCCTCGCCCTTGTCGGGCCGAACGGTGCGGGCAAGACCACTATCTTTCGGCTCCTGGCGCGCATCACGCAGCCGACGTCCGGGACTCTATCCGTCCGGGGAAGGCTCTCCGCGCTTATCGAACTCGGGGCGGGATTTCATCCCGACCTCACCGGACGGGAGAACGTCTTTCTCAACGGCGCGATTCTCGGCCTGCGGCGCAAAGAGATCGAGAAACACTTCGACGAGATCGTGGATTTCTCAGGGCTTGAGAGGTTCATCGATACCCCGCTCAAACGCTACTCGTCGGGAATGGCCATACGGCTCGGATTTGCAGTTGCCTCCTGCATCGAGCCGGAGGTCTTGTTGGTGGACGAGGTCTTGGCCGTAGGCGACGCCGCATTTCAGAGGAAGTGCATCGAGCGTATCCAGCAGCTGCGCGCGAACGGGACCTGTTTGATGTTCGTCTCTCACAACCCCTATCTGATTCGAGCCGTGTGCGAAAAGGCGCTCTACATCAATCAAGGCGCCGTTCGGGCGCTGGGAGCCGCGGACGACATCATCGACGCCTACCAGCGCGACGTCCAGAACGAGCAAGCGCAAGCGCTGGAACGCTCCCACAAGGGCGAGCATGAACCAGCCGGAGACGGTGAGATCGAGATCACCAATATCGAAGTCTCCGGCGAGGAGCGGTACGGCGACGGCACGCTGGACAGCCGTTACTCGGCGCAAATTCGACTGCACTATTCCGCGGCAAAGCAACTCGGAGAAGTTCGCGCTTCCGTGTTTCTGATCCGCTCAGACGGAGTCTCCGCGTGCATGGTCCGCTCCTCCAATTGCAGCGAGCGTCTATGGATTGACGAGGGCCAAGGCCAGATCTGCGTCCGACTCGAACCGCTTCAGCTCGTGGGAGGAACGTACTGCGTGGAAGCGCACCTGCTGGACGAAACGGATTCAATCCTTCTCACTCGACGAACCATTCGATCGGACTGGTTCGCCGTCGCGGGCGCCGCGCCGACCAACAGCAATCCCCGCAGCGGCGTCTTTGAGCCGCGCAGCCGGTGGAGCCACACGACCGACCAGGATCACGAAGACGAGCTCGAGTCGCCGGTCGAAAACTCGTCGGACGAGGCCTATCGCTGAGGAAAGCGAGCCGCTCATGACAGCTACCGCACACGCCCGGCGACTCTACGACGCCGGCGACCTTCTCTACCAGTGGACGGCGCGCAATGTACGAGCCCGTTATCAGCAATCGGCGCTGGGCTGGCTTTGGGCGATCCTCCTCCCGACGGCGCAGGCTCTCACCTTCACCGCTGTCTTCACAGTCGTGGTGCCAATCGACACGGGACCGGTTCCCTACGTTTTGTTTTCTTACGTAGCGATCGTCCCCTGGACCCTGCTCTCAGCGGCTCTGCCGGACATGGCGAATTCAGTGGTGGAGAACATGTCCCTCGTGACGAAGATCTACTTTCCCCGCGAAGTCCTGCCGATCGCCGCCTTAGCCGCTCGCCTCATGGACGCCGGAGTCGCCGCCGCGTTGTCGCTGGTCCTCTTTGCCTGGGCCGGAGTGCCGGTGTTTGGGCCGACGTGGATTGCCTTGCCCCTGCTGGTGGCGATCCAGCTCCTGCTGCTGCTGGGCGCGGGGCTGGCCTGCGCGGCCCTGAACGTCCTCTTCCGAGACGTCCGAGCCGTTCTGGTGCTTGGTATCCAGATTTGGTTCTACGCCACGCCGGTCGTCTACCCCGTCGAGATGGTGCCCGAGCAATATCGAGCGTTCTACTTTCTGAATCCCATGGCCGGAGTCGTCGTCGGGTACCGAGACGTTCTGCTGGACGGATCGTGGCCCGGCGCCTATCTCGCATCCTCCGCCGCGGCGGCGGTTCTGATCTTTGTCCTCGGGTGCGTTCTTTTCAAACGCATCGAGCCCCGCTTCTCGGACGTCATTTGACCGACTGCCAACCTGCGATGAAGAACCCGAGAGTCAGCGTCGTCATCCCCGCCTACTGCGGCCGGCCGCTGCTCAAGGACGCTGTCGGCAGCGTCCTTGAGCAGACTTTCGAAGACCTTGAGGTCATCGTTGTCGACGACAAATCACCCGACTCCACCACGGATCTGGTCAGAAGCTTCCAAGATCCGCGTGTGCGTCTGATCCGGCACGATGTGAACCAGGGGGCGGTCGCGGCTCGACGCACGGGCGTCGCAGCCGCCCAAGGCGAAATCGTCGCCTTCCTCGACCAGGATGACCGTTTCCATCCCGAGAAGCTGGCTGCCCACGTCGACCTGCTGGACAGAAACCCCGGCGCCGGCGCCTCTTACAACTCCCGCTTCGACGTGGAGGCGGACAACGACGCAGTACGTTCCATCTGGCAGCCGCCGAGCCCTCTTGGCTTGAGCGACCTAATCCTTGCCTTTCCTGTGGCGCCCAGCGATGTGGTGGTTCGACGCAAATGGGCGCAGCGACCTGAGATTTGGGATCAATCCCACGTCCGCCAAGACGGAGAAGCGATCGTGAATGGGGCCGAATACACGATGCTCGGGCGCCTCGTTCTTGCCGGCTGTACGTTTGCCGGCGTCGGTCGCCCACTCAACTACCGCCGCTATCACGCGCGACGCAAGTACGTCGGGCTCGCTAGCCGATGTGAAGCGGAGATTCAGTGTCAGGAGATCGTCTTCAGCGATCCTCGTTGCCCGGCGTCGATTCGGCAACTGAGGAACCAGGCCTTCGCAACAACCTACAAGACCTTCGCTTACTATGCTTTCGCGCAAGGAGAAACGACGCTCGGACAATCCTTCGTTCGCTTGGCGGTCGAGAACGACCCGAGCTTGGTCGGCGGCGAGCGTAGCGAGTTGATTTCGTACCTCTGCCGGATGGCGACCGACGACGACGGTCACGGGGGAGCTTTCGACAATCGTGCCGCCTACGTCTGCAACCAATTGCCTCCCGAACTGAGCACGCTGACTTCTCAAACGGAGCTCGCCGCCGGCCGAATCGCTCTGCTGAAAGGCCTATATGCGCTCCTATTTGAGGCCCCGGATGCCGTTGCACATGCTTGGTTCGAGCAGATTCCGGATTGTGAGGGGCTGGTCGACGACGATCTGATCGGGGAAACGGCTCACCAATTGCTGGGCTACTGTTCCGCGTTCGGCGCGGACAAGACCCAGCAAGCGCTCCTTCGGATCGCGCCGCTACTGGAGAGCCGACGAGCCGGCGGCGCCCGCCTGCTCAAGTCGCGTTTCTGGATCAACCAGATGTTTCGGCACTACCGCAGGCGTGAATACGCTTCGGTGCCTCAAGCCGCCGTCCGGGCCCTCGTCAATCGCCCCAGCTATCTCGCGAACCGCGGCGTAGCCTCTGTCGTGGTCAAATCTTCGATCGATCGACTTCGAACCGCGATGTCCTCCTAGACACGAGCGCCAGCCCGTCTCGCCCCAACCTCCACTGCCACGCTTTCCCTGGAACGCCGGCAACCAGCGACGCCAAAGCGATGAACGCAACGAAGTACAAAATACCCTTCAATCGTCCGGCAATCGTGGGCGACGAGTTGGCGAACATCTCCGCCGCCATCCAGAACGGACACGCATCCGGCGACGGAGATTTCACGCGGAAGTGTCACGACTTGCTCGAGCGCCTGATCGGAGCTCCCAGGGTGCTTCTCACCACCTCCTGCACGCACGCGTTGGAGATGGCGGCGCTGCTATTGGATCTCAAGCCGGGCGACGAGGTCATCGTCCCTTCCTTCACCTTCGTCAGCACCGTCAACGCGTTCGTCTTGAGAGGCGCCGTCCCGGTGTTCGCCGACATTCGGCCTGACACGTTGAACATCGACGAAGATCGGCTTCCGGATCTCATTACCGCGCGCACCAAAGCGATCGTCGTCGTGCACTACGCGGGCGTGGCCTGCAATATGGATGCGATTGTCCGCTTGGCCGCCGAGCATGACCTCGCAGTCGTCGAGGACAACGCCCACGGGCTCTTCGGGCGCTATCGCGGCAGGCCTCTAGGAAGCTTCGGCGCACTGGCTACTCAGAGCTTTCATGAGACCAAGAACATCACCTGCGGCGAAGGTGGAGCTCTGGTCGTCAACGATCCCAGCTACATCGAGAGAGCTGAGATCATTCGAGAAAAAGGGACGGATCGATCGAAATTCTTCCGCGGAGAGGTGGACAAGTATACGTGGGTCGACGTCGGTTCGAGCTACCTCCCGTCGGACCTACTAGCGGCCTTCCTCTACGCGCAACTGGAAGCTAGTGACGACACCCAGCTGAAGAGGCGGCGGGTATGGGAGCGCTATCACCAAGGCCTGTCCGCGTGGGCGCGGGAGCACGGCGTCGGGACGCCCGTTGTTCCGGCTGAGTGCGAGCATCCCAGCCACATGTACTACCTGGTGATGCCCTCCGAACAGGTGCGGAACGAACTCATGCTGCGCTTGAGAGGCCTAGGGATCTTGAGTACTTTCCACTATCAGCCGCTACATCTTTCAGCCATGGGTCAACGTTTCGGCGGAAAGACCGGCGATTGTCCGGTGACGGAATCGATCTGCAACCGATTGGTGCGGCTTCCTTTCTACAGCGATCTCGGCGAACGGAGCCAGAACCAAGTCATCGACGGGGTGCTCAGCCTGCGCGCCGCCCGATCCTCGATCGTCGCCTGTGCCGGCTAATCCCATCGTCGGGCGTCCGCCTCTTCAGATCATGCGCACATCGAGCGATAGCCTCGCGGCCCTGTCCGAGATCGGCTTGACGATGGCCGTCGGACTGCTCTTTTGGAGTGGCGTCGACGAGGCCTGGTTGCTGCTACCGCTCGCCGCCGCCGTTGTCAGCCGCACGCTGCGAGGGGGATGGCGTCCGTGCAACGCATTCCCGTGGAGTGCAATGGGACTATTCTTGGCAACCGGATTTGTAGCCGCCTGGGCGTCCTACGATCCGGTTGCAGCGCAGATCAAACTTTCGATGATCCTCGTCGCTGCCGCCTTCATGCTCATGGCTTGTTTCCAACGCGAGATTGGAGTGCGGCGGCTTCTTCACCTCTGCGTCGCAGCCGGCGTCTATGTTGCGGCGAGGTTCTTGGCCACGCACCAGTGGGGCGACGGCGTCTCAGATCTCGCCGTCATTGACGACGTCGGGCGCGCTTGGATGGCGATTCGGCCTTCGGTCGAATCGACGCCCGAGAACGCGAATATCATCGGCGGGCTGCTTGCCCTCCTGTTGCCGCTCGCCATTGCGGCGGCGCTGGACCGCGATTCCGGGCGCTGGATAAGATGGGCGAGCTGCGCATCCGCAGCGCTCGTGGCGACGACGTTGATCCTGACGAGTTCCCGTGGCGCGTGGCTGGCGGCGGTCACGGCGCTCGGTTTGTGGGCGGCGTGGCGCCGCATTCGCCGGATAGCCGCTGCTGGGAACGCCGCCGCCCTGGTCGCCGTACTGGTCCTGGCCGCCCTCTCCTGCTCGGCGCTGCTGGGCTACACCTGGGTGCTGCGGGCGGCCCAGGCGTTGCCGGGAGCCGATCATACCCAGAGTCGGATGGCGTTGGCCGTCGGCTCGTCGGAACTCGTCTCCGACTTCCCGTTTACCGGCGGCGGGCTGGCCTCGTTCGCAGGGCTCTACTCGCAGTACGAGCTGGTCACGCCGTATTTTCAGTTCGATTACGCACACAACATGTACCTCGACGTTGCCGTGGAGCAGGGGCTCTTCGGTTGTGTCGCTCTTCTGGGCGTCTTCGCCTTCGCCGGCGCGCGCCTCACGCCTCTGCTGGCTGACGACGAAAGCTACGACCGGCTCGCCGCGGAGGCGGTCGCAGCCTCCCTCTTGATCGTGCTCCTGCACGGATTGATCGACGACGCGTTGTACGGCCGACTAGGCAGCCCCTTCCTGTTCGTGCTGCCCGCGCTCGCTTTTCGTCTTGACGGTCCGGCGCCCAGTCAAGCCGGACTGTGGACGCCCCGTGCTCGATGGGCCACTTTCGCCGCCGCACTCGTCGTTGTGGGATGGCTCTCCTCGGGCTCGCTGGGCGCCTTGCCCGGGCGCTGGCACGCCAACTTGGGAGCGGTCGTCATGGCGCGCGAACAACTCCATGAATGGCCCTCCAACCGATGGAGCGAGGGGGAAGAACTCCATCGTCTCCTCCCAGCCAGGAGCCGCTTCGAGAATGCTCTGGAATCTGACCCGCGGAATCCGACCGCGCTCTACCGATCCGGACTGCTCGCCCTAGCAGAGCGCGATCACTCCTCCGCAGTGGACTTGCTGGAAGCCGCGCGCCAAGAACAGCCTCGGCGTCGGGGCGTGCTGAAGAACCTAGGCTACGCGCTCTTGTGGCACGGCCGGACCGAGGAGGCGAAAGACATTCTGGCGGGGATTCCCGAGGCGGCCTCTGAGCTCGACAGCTACGCGGCGTGGTGGACCCGGCTGGGAGCCACTGATCTAGGCCGTCGTGCCGCACAGATGGCGAGCGTTCTACGGTCATGACGACGGCGACGAAAGAGCTTCAAGCGGGTGCGTCGACGCGCTGGAGAGACGATCGGTACGTCACGACCTGGCAGAGGTTCGATGATGTCGTAGGTGCTTCGCAACAGCACCTGTTGGAGCGCCTGTCCGATTTCCCGGATTCCGTCCTGGTCACCGGTTGCCAGCGCTCCGGTACGACCATGCTCTCCCGCGTCATCCAAGCAAGCGACCAAATGACGTCCTACTGTTTCGGACCGGACGACGAACTCGATGCCGCCCTTCTGCTCTCCGGTTATGTCGAGCACGCTCCCCAGGGACGCTACTGTTTCCAAACCACCTACCTCAACGAGCGCTATGGCGAGTACTTTGAACATCCGGCCGACAACAAGATCATTTGGGTTCTCCGCAACCCTGCCGCCGTCGTTCGCTCGATGCTGGGCAACTGGGAGGACTCCGCGCTGACCAGGGTGTTCGAATCCTGCGGAGCCCCCCATGCTGACCGGTTCGACGGCCTTGCCTATCGCCTCTTCGGGACGGGTGGCGTCAGCCGCGAAAGGCAAGCTTGCTGGAGCTACTACGGAAAGTTGAGGCAGTTGTTTGAACTGAAGCGCCGTAGGCCGGAAAACACTCTGTTAGTCATCGACTACGACGATCTCGTTCTCCAACCCAGTCGCACCCTTCGCACCGTGTTCGATTTCATCGCCGTGCCCTGGCTTGAACGCTACGCCGCACCCATTCACCAACGCAGCGTGCGGCCCGCGCTGCCACCTCGCAATCGTCCGGGTGCAGCCTGGGGCCGCTGCCTCGCGATCTACGAGGAGTCCAGGGCGCTCATCCAGCCCAGCTAGACATGCGCTTCAAGATTCTCGTCTACGTCCGGGAAGCCGTCGATTCTCTCGACCGTACGATCCGGAGCGCCGTCGAGCAGGATTATCTCGATCGCGAGATCCTGGTCCTCGATACGACCGGCTCCGAGCAAACCGCCGATATCGTCAGGCGATACGGACCGTCGGCGGCCGTTGCCCACCGCCGCGTTTCCTCCTCGCGGCGGCCAGTCGCCGCTGAGGCCCTCGGAGATACGGGAGACTTGATCGCCTTTCTCTCTGCCGGGGATCGTTTCTTACCCGGCAAGTTGTCCGCTCACGCCGCCGCTTTCGCGGCGCATCCCGCCGTCAACGTGACCTCTGACTCCTATCTCCGTCTGGACGCGGACGGGGAACCCGTCGGATGGCGACGTGCCCGCCGCGCGCAAGACTCTTCGGGGCGCGCCGACTACCCCGAAAGCGCGCTCGCCGTGCGTCGCGGTACCGAGCCGGCTCGCGTCGCGGTTGAAGCCGACGACGTTTGCAGCACGGCCTTGCTCTGCTCTGCGGCGACGCACGAGTGGCACGCATTGGACGCGGTGCTGACCGCCAAGGCTCCGATGCAGCCCCAGGATACCGACCGGCCTGCGCAGTTCTCGACTCACCCTCCCCCGACCACCGTCGACCTCCAGGCTCAGCCCCGTCTCCAATCCAAGCTCTACGCGCGCCGCGCCGCCGCCGAGTTTCTGTCGGGGCGGGACGTGCAGGAGGGACATCGGCTATTGCGCGAGGCGGTGCGACTCGATCGTTCTCTTCTCGACTCCAATGCAGAGTCGTATTTCTCGACAATGTTCCGGCTGGTTCTAGAGAGCCCCCTTCCGTTAGAGCCGACCGTCCGCCGCATCATCCACATCGGCCCTCCCGAGATGGAGTGGATGTCTGCCGTCGTCGATCGGAAACTCGCTCAAAGCTATCTTCTGCAAGGCGTTCAGTCGACCCTCGTCGGCAATCTCAAACGAAGTCGGGATTGCATCCAGCGAGCGGTCGAACTGGGAGCCGCATCGTCGGACCTACTCTCCCATCTGCTGCGAACTCAGCTCGTCGAGTACGAAGCTCTTTTCTCCAGAAAGACCGGACTGGCCCAAATCGGCCTTCTCGCCGAGGTCCTCAAGCCCATCGCCTCGCCGCGCAGGGTCAGGAGGGAGTCTGGTCGACACTATCTCGACCGCGCCTTTCGCGAATACGAGGCGCGCCGACTCGATGCCGTCCCTCGCTCTATCGCGAATGCTGCCGTGAACAGCCCCTCCTGTCTCATCAATCGAGGAGTCCTATCCATATGGATGCGTTCTGTTCTCGGGGCCCGGCGTACGGCCCAAGTTGAGCCAATGCTCCCAACCGCCTAAGCCCATGAGTTCGCCCTCCGTCAGCGTCGTCGTTCCTAGCTTCAACAGCGCACATTTCCTGCCTGAGGCGTTGGACAGCGTACTGCATCAGACACGACCGGCCGACGAAATTGTCGTGGTGGACGACGGCTCCACCGACGACTGTCGCCAGGTTGTCGAAGACTTCGGGTCGCGCGTACGCTATGTCCGCCAAGAGAACCAGGGCTTGGCGGGGGCTCGGAATACGGGTGTCAGAAACACCGACGGCGAACTGATTGGTTTGCTCGACGCCGACGATCGCTGGGCCCCGGACTACCTAGAGCGCATGACTCTGCTCGCCAGGAAGGAGTTCGCGGCCGCCTACTACTGCAGCGCCCGTTGCATGGACGAGAACGGCGACCCTCTTTCGGAGATCGTAGGCGGCCCGGCCCTGCCCCCAGAGGACTTCTACCAGAGTCTGCTGCGCTCCAACTTCGTGGTCCCCAGTACCGTACTGCTTCGCCGCGAGGCGCTCCTGGCCGCAGGTCTTTTCGACGCATCGTTGCGCTGCGTCGAAGACTGGGAACTATGGCTGCGACTAGGCCCGAATGAGCCCATCGCGGGGACCTCAGAGTGCCTTGTCCACTACCGACAGCACGCGAACAGCCTCTCGCGCGACGTGCCGAAGATGCAAGAGGGCGCGCAGCGCGTCATTGCGATGCACTTTGGCCAGGACGACGGACGATCCGCGCTCTGGTCGGCCGACAAACGGCGCGCCTATGGAGGCCTCTATCGGTTTTGCGCGCTGCTTGAGGCTCAGGCCGCAACGCCTCCGTCCGCCACCGCTTTCTTTTTGCGGCGAGCGCTGGAAGCGGATCCGCCCCTTGCCGGCGACTTGGATCTCTTCTACGAACTCGCGCTAGGGAGTCAGCAGCGCGGGCTGCGAGGAAGCGGGGACGGGCTCGATTTGCTCGGCAACAGCGAACGAGTTGAGGCCGTGCTCGGTCATCTCTTCCAGCCGAAGGCCGGTCCAGCTCTCCCAACGGGCTACGAGAAGGCCGTCTTCGGCACGGCCTATTTCGCTCTGGGCCTCGCAGCCTACAACACCGGCTGCTTCCCTCTCAGTCGACGCTTCTATCGTCAAGCGCTTCGCTGGGATCCCGGCCTATGGCGAGAGGAGCGGGTCGGTTGGAACTTCTTGAAATCCTTCGTCAAGCCGTTGCTGGCTGCGACGTAGCCCGGGCGTCAATCTCACCGTGCGTATCGTCTTTGTCACACTGTTCTATCCGCCCGAGCGCAATGCGGGCACGGAGAACTACACCCACGGCCTCGCAACGGAGCTCGCCTCCAGAGGCCACGATGTTCACGTCGTCTGTGCGACGGACTGGGAAACCGGAGCCGAGTACTGGAACGGGGTCTCCGAGGAACGTTCGGATGGGGTCCAAATTCACCGGCTCCGCTTGAATTGGACCCGGGCCCAAGATCCCAACAGAGTCCTCTATGACAGTCCCGAGGTGCAGCAATGGATGGAGCGCTTGCTGCGCAGTCTGCGCCCGGATCTGGTTCACGCGACCTCCCTGATTACGCTCGGAGTCGGGGCGATGCGAGCCGCGCGTCAGCAAGGCGTTCCGCTGGTCCTCACGCTGATGGACTTCTGGTTCCTTTGCCCCCGCACGATTCTGGTCCGCTCCAACGGCGACCTGTGTGACGGCCGTACCACGCCGAGCGATTGCAGGCGCTGTCTCCTACGCGATTCCAGACTGGCACGGACCTTGGAAAACCTACTCCCGGATTCGCTGGAGCGGAGCCTCTGGTCCTTCGTCAGCACTCATCCGGCGCTGAGCCGATTGCGCGGCGCCCGAGGAACGGCCCTCAACATGGAGCACCGCAAGGCCGTCCTCGCCGCGGCCCTCGAGTATCCGAGCCAAATCCTCGCCCATTCGCGTTACGTCCAACAATCGTTTCCAAACGCCCCTGTTCGCCGCTTGCTGAACGGGCACGATCTCCGATGGCTCGAGGACTATCGTCCGAAGCCCTTGCCAGACCGGCTGCGCATCGGATACCTGGGACAGCTGGAGCCCCTGAAGGGAGTGGACCTGTTGGTCGATGCGTTTCGCTTGGCCGCGGTCGAAGGCGACGCCCGTCTCGACGTCTGGGGCGGTCCGGCCCGCAACGAGAGTTATCGGCTCCTGCTGGAATCGAAGGCGTCGGGTCGCCAGGACATCGAACTTCACGGCCGGTTCGAGCGCGGTCAACTTGCCGAGATTTTGGCCGACATGGACGTCCTCGTCGTACCGTCGCGATGGTATGAGAACGCACCCCTGGTGATTCAGGAGGCCTTCGCCGCCCGCGTCCCCGTCATCGCGGCCGACCTCGGCGGCATGGCCGAGGCGGTGACGCACGAACAGGACGGTCTACTCTTTCCGCACAACGACGCCGAGGGATTGGCATGTCAGATACGGCGACTCGTCGACGAACCCGATCTGTTGCCCCGTCTCAAGACTCGAATTCAGCCGGTCAAAACGATCGCACAGGAAGTTTCCGAACTGGAAGAGATATACGCGGGCCTGGTCGACGCAGCCGCCGGGGCCGATTCGCAAGCGCAAGTCGAGGAGATGAAGTTATGAGCAACGTTCTAGTAACAGGTGGAGCAGGATTCATCGGCTCCCATCTTGCTGAGGACCTAATGAGACGGGGGCATGACGTCGTCGTTGTGGACGACCTCAGCGGCGGCGCCAAGGACAATCTTCCAGCGGGCGCGCGATTCGTCGAAGGCAGCATCAACGACGTCGATCTCGTGAACCGGCTCTTCAGCAGAGAACGATTTCGCTTCGTCTACCACCTGGCCGCCTATGCCGCGGAAGGCTTGAGTCACTTCATCAAGCGATTCAATTACAACAACAACCTGATCGGCAGCGTCAATCTAATCAACGCTTCGGTGAACTCCAGCGTTGAGTGCTTTGTCTTTGCGTCCTCCATCGCCGTCTACGGCACGAGTCTCGACCTGCCGCTGACCGAGGAAACGCCTCCCAGCCCCGAGGACTCCTACGGCATCGCGAAGCTCGCCGTCGAGCAAGAGCTCCGCTCGTGTAAGGAGATGTTCGATCTCGACTACATCGTCTTTCGTCCACACAACGTCTACGGCGAACGCCAGAACATCGGAGACAAATACCGCAACGTCGTCGGCATCTTCATGAATCAAATTCTGCAAGGCAAGCCGATGACCGTCTTCGGCGACGGCTCGCAAACCAGGGCGTTCAGCTACATCGACGACGTCGCTCCCGTCATCGCCGGATCCGTTGAGACGCCGGACGCCTACAACCAAATCTTCAATATCGGGGCCGACGAGGCGTATTCGGTCGAGGAACTGGCGCGATGCGTAGCGCGAGCGATGGGAGTTCAGCCCGAGATCCTCTACGCGCCCGCCCGCAACGAGGTGGCTCACGCCTACTCGTCGCACCAGAAAGTTCGCGACGTCTTCGGCCTTCAGCCACCGACCTCGTTGGAGGAGGGCCTCATTCGAATGGCACGCTGGGCGGAGAGTCACGGAGCTCGCTCAAGCCGTGAATTCGACGGGATCGAGATTTCCAAGAACTTCCCCGCCGCATGGGAACCGCACACGGACGACTCCGAGGAGGTCGAGGAAAGAATCGCATGAGTTCGACTGCTCCAGTCTTCGCCGTTGGAACTCGCTCCGTGACCCACGTCGATGCACAGAGGCCTCGTGTGGCAACGGTGATTCTAAACACGAACCGCCGGCGCGATACGCTCGAATGCTTGTCCTCGCTGGCAAGGTCGACATACGCCGACAACCACGTGATCGTCTTGGACAATCATTCTACGGACGGATCCATTGAGGCCGTTCGGGCTGAGTATCCGCATGTCGAATTGATCGAGCTGGTCGAGAACGCGGGCTACGCCGGAAACAACAACGTCGGCATCGCGGCGGCTCTACAACGTGGAGCGGACTGGGTCTTTGTACTGAATGAGGACACCATCCTAGACCCGAACTGCATTCGGCACATGCTGGACGTCGCGCAGAGTGACCCCTCCATCGGCGTGGTCGGGCCCATGGTCTATCACCACGACAAGCCGACAGTCATTCAGTCTGCGGGAGGACTATTGGGTGCGAACTGGGAGTCGATTCATCGCGGCATGGACGAAACGGAGCGCGGCCAGTTCTCCAAACCTGAAGGCGTCGAGTGGATCTCGGGCTGCGGAATCCTCGTTCGTGGGGACGCTATCAAGCAGGCCGGCATGCTCGACGCACGCTACTTCTATTTCTGGGAAGAAACGGAATGGTGTATTCGCCTCGGTCGCGCCGGGTGGAAGGTCGTCCACGTCCCCGACGCCCAGATGTGGCATAAGGGCGTCACGACGGATTTCCAGCCCAAACCTTCGGTGACCTACTATGCGTCTCGAAACAGGTTGCTCACGCTGGCAAAGCACCGTGCTCCGCTTCGTGCCCACATGCACGCCTGGTTCCATTTTCTCCGTACGCTCGCAAGCTGGTCGATTCGACCCAAGTGGCGCGATCGAGGAGAACACCGGCGCGCCCTACGTCAAGGAATTTCGGACTTCCTCCTGCGACGTTGGGGCCGCATGCGGTCGTAGGGCGTTCTTCGACCAGCGCGCCACGAAGATCGAACAGCGTCCCATGGTCGAGCCAGAGTTTGCCTGGATCGCTTATCGGCGTCCGCGACGCTGGAGCTAAAGCGGTTCCGGTATTCGCTCGAGGGCAGGGCATAGACCCTCTGGGCACGCGCCGTCCTGCTGAGCGAGGAGAGAATCCCGCCTTTTGCAGCCCGTGACGGCGCGTGGTCCACATGCCTTTGAGGATCTGTCGGCCCTGCTCGGCGGCGTTGAATCCTTAGAGTGGGAACGTCCGCAGAAAGCGCCCTCTCTGCGGGAAACCGTGGGCGATGGCACAGCGCCAGTTCTCGCGTGGCTCTTTCAGTGGATCGAAGCTTCAGCGGGGCCTGGCTGCCCCAACTCAAGAGGACCTGGAAGCCACCTACCGAGCCAAGATCGATGCGGGCTCACCCGCCCGTCGTCGTTCTTGCACGGGTCTGAACAGACCTGCAACAATTGGCGCGGACCGCACGTCTATCCGTTGATGACTCGTAGGGAAGCACTTTTGGGCGCCGGGGCTCTAGCGGCCGGCCATCTCAGCGTCGGGCTTGCGCGTGCCGAAACCGCGCAAGAGAAGGGCCGCCGTTTGGTGATGGAAGCCTACAAAGCGATGGGCGGGGACGCCTTCCGCGAGGTCTTCAGTCAGGTCACCACGGGACGGGGCTACTCGTTCTACCGAGCCAGCGTGCGGGGGCTAGCGCGAATCACGGTCTACGACCGCTATGAGCCGATGCAGCCGAACGCCGACAGTGAATGGCTGCCGGTGAGCCGCAAGGAGATCTACACGGAGAAGGGCGACTACTACTCGCTGTTTGTGAACGGCAAGGGTTGGGAGGTGACCTTCCAAGGGGCGCGACCGCTGCCGGAAGACATGATTACGCGATACCGGGTGGGCACCCGCAGGGACTTCCACTACTTCCTGCGCTATCGATTGGAAGAGCCCGGTCTGTACTTCTACTCCACGGGCCTAGAGATCGTGGACAATATCCCGACAGAAGCCGTAGAGGTCTCTGACGGCGAAGGCGAGACAATCACCGTGAATTTGCGCCAGAGCGACGGGCTGCCGCACATGGCTCGCTACCTGCGACGCGACCCCAAGACGCGGATCCCGTTCGAAGAGAAGACTATTTGGTCGAAGTACCGGGATTTGCCCGGCGGCGTCGTGCTCCCTTGGAATATCCGCAAGGAGCGAGACGGCGAGCAAATCTACGAGCAATTCGCATCCACCCTCGTGATCAATGAACAGGTCAAGCCGAAGATATTCGAGCTTCCGCGAGGGATTGAGATGCTCCCTGCAAACCCCTAGCTTGATGCGGGCACGGACTCTTGCGTTGCTCGTCGTCGTGCTGGCCGCTTGCGGACCGGGACCGAGGCAAGCGCGATTCACCGTGGAGCCTTGCGGTGAGCCGGCTGGTTTCTCGCCCGACGAATGGCGGTTGGACGGGCCGCCGACTCTCGGACGCGGGGAGGCGGGGACTTGGGATTCCAGCGATGTGCTGAATCCGAGCGTGGTCCGCTGGGGAGATCGTTACCTCAACCTCTATTCCGGCTTTGACGGGGCGCGCTGGCATACCGGAGCGGCCTGGTCCGACGACGGCGCGACCTGGCGGAAGAACGGAGCGAATCCGGTCCTGTCGCCGCGTGAGGCGACGTGGGAGGGCGACTACATTGCGGCCAACGGCTCGGCGGTTGCAGCGGGTGAGAGGCTGCTCTACTGGTACCAGGCCGGGCCGCGCAACGGGACCTCGATTGGACTCGCGCAATCGTCTGACGGCGAGATCTGGGAACGGGTCGGCGACGCGCCGGTGCTGGAGCCGGGCGCGCGGGGGCAGTGGGATGAGGCGGGCGTGGGCGATCCGTACGTCATCGGCTGCGGCGGTTCGTTCTACCTCTACTACCTGGGACAGGACCGGTTCGGCGTGCAGCGATTGGGGCTGGCCAGGTCCAGCGACGGGATGCATTGGCAACGCTCCCACTTGAACCCGCTGCTGGAGCCGGGGGGCCGCGGAGACTTCGACGAGCGCGGACTCGGAGAACCGGCGGTGGTGCGCACGAGCGAGGGGTGGCGGATGCTCTACACCGGTCGCGACAGGGATGAGAGCCGGCGCATGGGTTGGGCTGAGTCGAATGACGGCGTCCTCTGGAAGAAGGGCGGCCCTGTCCATTCCGGGGAAGAGGAGTGGAACGACGCGGTGGTTTGCGATGCGACGTTCCTCACAGAGGAGGGCCGACTGCGGGTCTGGTACGGCGGAGGAGCGATCCCTTCACCGGATGAGAACTTGGACGGAGCGATCGGCTCGATCGACGCGCGCTACTCGGGTTCGATGTAGACAAAGGTCGCTTGCGGCGCGTGGCGGCGGATGGCGATCTCCGCTTGGCGAATGGCTTCGGCGGTTTGAGCGGAGCTGAGGCCGGGGTCGAACTCGGCCTTAACCGCCACCAGGAGCGTATCGGGTCCGATTTGGAGAGTTCTCAGATCGTCGAGGCGATCGAGGAAGGCCTGCGATTCGAGGGAGGCGCGAATCGCCGATTCGACGTCCGGCGGCGCGGCTTCTCCGATGAGCAAGCTGCGCATCTCAAAGGCCAGAATCGCAGCGATCAAGATCAGCAGGACGCCGATGGAGATGCTGCCCAGAGCATCAAAGCGGGAGTCGTCGAGGGCGACCGAGAGGCTGATGCCGGCCAGAGCGAGGATGAGACCGACGAGGGCGCCGAAATCTTCGAGCAAGACCGTGACCAGCTCCGGCGCCTTCGATTCCCGGATAAAGCGCCACCAGGGCCGGCCGCGACGGCGCTCGTTGGCGATGCGATAGGCGAGGAGGAAGGACGCGCCTTCGAGGATAATCCCGAACGTTAAGATGCCGATGGCCCACTCCGGCTGTTCGATCGAGTGCGGGTGATTGATTTTCGAGATTCCCTCGTAAGCCGCGTAGACGCCGCCGAGGGAAAACATGACAACGGCCACGACGAAGGCCCAGAAGTAGCGTTCGCGGCCGTAGCCGAATGGGCGGGTACGGTCTGGCGCCCGGCGGCCGGCGACTCCACCCCACAGAAGCAGCGCTTGGTTGGCGGTGTCGGCGACCGAATGTACACCCTCGGCGAGCATGGAAGCCGCACCGGTCACGGCGAAGCCGAAGAACTTCGCGATCGCGATGCCGCCGTTCGCAAAAAGTGCGGCGATGACCGCCTTGTTCGAATTTCCCGCCACGAATTGAGATGGTAGCGCGGTCAGAACCCCGCTTCACTTGCTATCCCCGAATTGCGGGCGACGTCACCAGGATGACGATCATGTTGTAAACGATGAGGCAGGCGAAGAGGATGTTCACGCGCCGCAAAAGTCTATCGCGCGAGCGGTAGATGCACAACGCGGCGAGCGCCAGTCCGAGGACCTTGACGGCGACCAACGCGTAGATGGGATTTCCTTGACCGAGAGCCCAACGTATCAGCGGGTTGGCCTCTCCAACGCCTTGCATCAAGAAGGCCACGGTCGTGAGGATGTCGAGGATTTGTAGGTATGCGAATTCAGCCAGTAGGCGCAAGTTTTGCTCCAGATCAACGGCGACTTCGGCTTCGCGGGCGCATCGAAGTGCCCCTAGTAAAGCACTAAGTTGTTTCGCTAATCAAGAACTAGTACATCGCCGAATTCAACGTAGGACTTTAACCCTAGGGAGACTCCTAGCATGGGTCGAGCGGCTTACTGGAAGACGCCTTGCAGGCTCCTAAATTCAGTTCGGAACTGCTCAAGGATTTGGTCGGAGTCCGAGCCGCAACCGATTGCGGCGAGTGCGGAGGCGGGCGATTCAGGTGGGTGACTTGGCGCCGTCAAGGTCTGGATGCCTTCGAAGTTGACGGCCAGATCGGCTACGTGCGTGAGTGCGGCGAGCGAGTGCGGATCGCCGGACTCGTCCGAGTCGGAGTTCTCGCTCGGAGCGTCCTGAGGATGGTGGTGATAGCGCACCGCGACCTGGACCGACGTGGGGAGGCGCCAGCCCTCAAGAATGGAAGCGGAGAGTTCCGAGTGGGTGACCTCAAGTACCTGGCGTTCAGCCTCTTCCAAATCCCCCTCGCCTTCCTCCCAGACGCGGAGGATCTCCGTGACCGCTTCCTCGGCGTTGGAGAGGATGAGCAGACGCCCGATGTCGTGGAATAGGCCGGCCGCGAAGGCGGACTCGGGGTCTTCAGCGCGAGTAAAGTGCGCCAAGAACTGCGTCATGATTGCGACGCCGAGAGCGTGGCGCGAATAGGCGGCGTAGCGCTCAGGCGAAGGCTGCCTACGCGAAATCATCCGCCGCATGGAGAAGGCCAGGGCGAGGTTGCGCACGGTGCCGAAACCGAGCAGAGTGACGGCCTGTCGAACGGCTGAAACCCGTCCGGGAAGCCCGTAGTAAGCCGAGTTCACACAACGCAGGACGCTGCCGGACAGAACGCTGTCGCTCTCGACGACCTGAGCGATCTGGCCGGCTGAGCAGTTCTCGTCGTTGAGCATGCCCAGCAACTTGCTCAGAGCGTTCGGCATTGGAGGCATGGAGTTGACGGCGGAGAGGAGCCGAACCCGGTAGCCTGCGGGCGCCGGCCTCTCCTGGGAGGCGGGCGAGGGGGGGCGGACGGACGGACGACCGTGGGTGTAGGTGTTCGACATGCTCACGGGCGGCTGCCCTGGTTCCCTTATCGGCTCAAAAGAGCCCGGAAGTGAGGCCGCAATTTGCGGGCGCGCAGAACTGTGGGAGATCAGGCGTATTCGAGCAGCAGAGCCGTAACGTTATCCGGGGCTCCACGCTCAAGGACGGCGTCGACGAGGGCGCGGGCCTTGTCCTCCAGGGCGCCGGACCGCGAGAGGATCTCAGCGAGCACGGATTCAGCAGCAACGCCGTGCAGGCCGTCGGAACAGAGCAGCAGGACATCGCCCGCCTGGAGATCCAACTCAATCAACTGCACTTCCAACTCAGCCTCCGCGCCGACCGCGCGGGTGAGGACGTTGCGATAGGGATGCGACCGCAATTGTTCGTCGTTGAGCCCGAGACCGCGGCCGACTTCGTTGACCCAGCTGTGATCGCTGGTGACCAATTGCAGGGCGCCGTCGCGAAACAAGTAGAGGCGGCTGTCGCCGACATTGACAATGGAGGCGTGGTCTCCCGAGGCGACGGCGGCTACGACAGTCGTCCCCATGCCGGCATACTCGGGACTGGACTCGGCGTGGGCGCGGACATCGCGATTAGCCTGCCGAACGGCTTCGACGAGATCTTCCGATCCTATTTCCGCCCCGGCCGCGCGAACCCTCTCCACGAGCGTTTCCACGGTGATACGAGAAGCTCGCTCGCCGGCTTGGGCTCCACCCATGCCGTCCGCAACCGCGAACAGCCCCATCTCCGGACGTTCCGCGAAACTATCCTCGTTGTTGGTACGAACCTGGCCGACGTGAGAAATTCCAAACGATCGGATCATATGATGGCCCGTGAATGCTGCAGCGGTCGACGCGACGGGGCGACGCCTGCAATTCTGCTTAGTTTGCCATAGGAATCGAGCGACCGCGAGGGGTTCGGCTCAGCGGACAGCAAATATCGGTCGCTAGACGATGGAGACTGGAGGGCACGGAGCCGCAACTAGCCCGCAATCCGTGCCTGGCAACCTTCTACGGTGAGGGCGGTTTCGGGTGCGGTCGTCTCACGCCTCAAGAGAGAAAAACCACGCACGTCGCCGTGCCTGGGGGACAGAACTGGACTGGTCAGCGTCCCCACGGTCTTTCCCTCGACTTGGATCTCTTCTGTAGAGGGGAGTTCGCCGCGATCAAGAGCGAGCGGAGTCAATAGCCGGTTGACTTGACCGAGCGAGCGGACTCGCTCGACGATTTCCTGGCCGACGTAGCATCCCTTGGAAAAGGACACGAAGTGCAACAAGCCGGTCTCGTGCGGGATATTCCGGTCCGAATAGTCCTGGCCGAACAGAGGAATCTTGTTCTCGACCCGCACCGTCTGAAAATCTTCCGGGGAGGCAGGGACCACGCCCGCTGATTGCAGGCGAGCGGCGATTTCGTCGCGACGGTCGAGCGGGGCCTCTATCCAGAGCCCGGGCTGCCCCGTGAGGGTGGAGCGGAACGTATGGAGGCCCTCGGAGGCGACGTGCGAGGAAGGGGCTTCGGCTGGGATCTCAATGCCCAGCGCGTCGGCGACCAGAGCTTCGGCTCGGGGGCCTTCAACGGCCCAGGCTGCAGTGCTCGTCGTCTGGTCGTCGAGCGACACATCGTCCATGATGATGTAGCTCTCGAGGTAGTCGAGCAAGACTTGGCGTTGCTCGGCGGCGGTCTCCAGCAAGACGTGGTCTGGGGAGACGTAGACGCGGGCGAGAAGCTGAATGCGGCCTTGGGGGTTGAGGAAAAAGGTCTCGGTTCCGCTGCCCGGGGCGAGGTCTTCAATCGCGTTGGAAGCGACGGCGTGGAGCAAGCGAAGGCGGTCTTCACCGGTCGCACGGATGCGGGCGCGAGGGGAGACGTCGAGCGAGGCGGCAGTTTGCCAGAGGGCCTGATATCCGGCGGTAGAGGGCGTCAAACCGTTATGATACCGAGTCCATGCTGCATGAAATTCTCCCGGTCGGACCGCTGCAGTGCAACTGCCAAATTCTGGGCGACGAGACTCAGAATCTGGCCCTAGTGGTCGACCCTGGCGACGATATTGAACGCGTGGAAGCGGTTTTAGATCGACACGCGCTGTCGATTGACAAGATTGTGTTTACGCACGCGCACATCGATCACATTGGGCAGGCGGCACGACTCAAGAAGTCAACGGGAGCGCCCACGTACTTGCACCCGCTGGAGAGGCCGGTGCTGGCTTCCCTGCCCCAGCAGGCGGCCTGGTTAAACACGCCGCCGCCTGAGCCGGTGGAGATCGATCACGAACTGCGCGAGGGCGAGGATTTGGATTTCTGCGGACGCAAGATCGAGGTGCTGTTTACGCCGGGGCACAGCCCGGGCAGCGTCAGCCTGTTGTTACGGGATGAAAAGAAGATTCTTGCCGGGGACGTGTTGTTCGCCGGGAGCGTGGGTCGCACGGATCTTCCGGGCGGAGATATGGACACGCTGATGCGCTCGATCCGGGAGGAGTTGTTGCCGCTGCCGGATGATATTGAGGTCTATCCGGGCCACGGGCCGTCGACGACCATCGGCCGCGAGCGAGCGACGAATCCGTTCTTGCAGGGAGCGGCCGGCTAGAGCGTGGGGGCGCGGCATCCGTGGGATAGCATACGTGTTGATGCGGCTTGGCGCTCTCGCGGCGGTCATGACGCTCGGCGCTTGCGGCTCGGGCGAGGCGCCGCCGTTGACGATTGCGGCGGCGGCGAACTTGGAATCGGCGCTGCCGCGGCTGACGGAAGCCTTCGAGCAAGAGACGGGAATCAAAACGGTCGTCAGCTTCGGGGCGACGCGGGTGCTGGGGCAGCAAATCGAGAACGGCGCGCCGTTTGACCTTTTCCTATCAGCGGACACGGCGGAGGTCGATCGGTTGATTGGACTGGGTCGGATCGAGAAGGATTCGCGGCGAGTCTATGCGCGCGGGGTGCTGGCGTTGTGGTCGCCTTCGGGGGAAGCCACGTCGTTGGAGGATCTGCGAGGTGCGCGCTTTGTGGCGATGGCGAAGCCGGAGTTCGCACCCTACGGAAGGGCAGCGCGGGAGGCGCTGGAGAAGGCGGGGCTGTGGGAGGAGATCGAGCCGAAAGTCGTCTATGGGCAGAACGTGCGGGTGGCCCGGCAGTTTGCCGAGTCTGGGAATGCGGATGCTGCGTTGATTGCGCTGTCGTTGACGGAGGGGCTGCCGGGAGTCGTGACGGAGGTTTCGGCTGCTAGCTATTCACCAATTGAACAGGGGGCGGGAATCGTTTCGGGCGGCGTCCGCATCCCAGAAGCCCTCTCTTTCGGGCGTTGGCTGGCCGGGAGCGAAGCGAGGGACCTATTGGTCGATAGCGGTTACCGATAGAACGATTCCAACGCTGCCGACAGGCGATGAGACGCCGCGTTCATTGCGAGCAGCCAGACTGGTCCATTTCGTTTTTCCAACATGCGCAGAGCTCAGATGACCTTCTTGCGGGTTAGGCAAGGGGAGATTCGAGACCAACGCCGGCGCGTCTCGGCCCTCGCCAAGGTCGACGCTCGGCCCCCCTTGGAGAGGCCGCCGCAACGGAGCGGCGGTTGGCGGTGCACGGAGAGGGTTCCAGTCCTAAGAGCATGCTTGGTCGTGGCGATCGAGTGAGGCGGCTATTGCAGCGGCGATCGGCTGTTGCGTGCGGTCCTCGATGAAGAGGTACTCGCCGGCAGGGTTGACCTCTAAGAACACGTGCTCGCCGTCGGGCGTGACGCGCATGTCGATGGCGCCGTACTGCAAATCGAGACGACGCATCAGTTGGAGCAGGTTCTCTTGTGCGGCGGCGGGTAGGTCATACGGCTCGACGGTAGCCTCGCCGAGCCCGGTGCGGTAGTCGGCGTGGTACTTTTCGGGCGAACGGATGGATGCGGCGAAGACGTCGTCCTCCACGACCGTGATGCGCAGGTCCAGATCGGCCGGGACGTAGCGCTGGAAGGTCACAGGAGCAAAGCGAACCGAGTCGATGACCGACAGGTCGTCTTCAGTCAAGACACTGGTCTGGCGCGGGGCTTGCTCGATGTTCCGGAAGGCCTTGCGGATCACGTTCTCAGGGCCGTGACGGAGTACGAAATCGCGGGCTGCTTCCGGGTCGTTGGTGATGTGGGTCTCGGGTATAGACAGGTCGACCTGGCGGGCGACGCGGAGTTGGAGGATTTTTCGCTGCGCCGCCTCATCGGCGGCGATGGGATTCATCCAGAAGCAATCAATCGACTGACACATGCCTTGGAAAGCCTCTTCGCATTCGGACCACGCGAAGAGCCGGGAGGTTTCGTCTTGGACCTCCGGGTGCAACTCCATCGGCCGAATGCGACGGCGCCAAACGGCGCCGATCTGATCGAGCATGAGAGCGGACCCGTCTGGGAGTCGCAAGCACATCCCTTCGAAATCATCGGTCAAGCGAACGTCGGCTTGCATTCGTGAGGGGAACCAAGCCATATCGAGGCAGACGACGTCGCGCTTGAGATGAGTCCGCACGCGCTCGACGTGTTCGTTGTCTTCAAAGGTAATGATGAGGATCATGTGACCGCCGGCTGGAGTGAAATCAAGAAGAAAGAAAAACCTCCGGGGCCCCGCGCTCGAGGAGGCCCCGGAGGATCCGCGCTTGACGGGTAAGTTAGTAACCGCCCGTCAATTGCCGGTAAGCCTCGGCAATCTGCTGCCACTGAGCGTACCCGGCCTGGTCCAGTCGCCCTTCCGCTGCGAGTTGGGCGTATTGGCTCAAGAGCTGCTGATAGTGAGCGACCAGGGCCGCGTTGTCAGAGCCGGAGCCGGGTCCGCAGCCGCAGTCACCACGACCCGCTGACGGAGTGGCGAGTACGAACGGAGTACCGCCGAAAGGCCCAGGAAACGGACCGGGGTCGGACAGCTTGGGCCCTGGATCGAATCCTTTGGGTCCCGGGTCGAGTTGCTTCGGTCCTGGGTCCAGCTTGGGGCCCGGGTCGCGCAACTTCGGACCAGGATCAAAGACCTTCGGGCCGGGATCGAGCTTCGGCCCTGGATCGGAGAGCTTTGGACCTGGGTCGCGCAGCTTCGGGCCCGGATCAAACGGGAAGTCCTTGTGGAGCTCTTTGTGGAACTCCTTGGGGAGTTCTTTGATGATGTCCTTGGGGAAGTCCTTGGGACCGTCCTTCGGGAAGTCTTTCGGGGGGTCCTTGGGCCAGTCTTTGGGAGGATCCTTCGGCCAATCCTTGGGCGGGTCTTTGGGCCAATCCTTGGGACCGTCTTTCAGCGGATCCTTGAGGGGGTCTTTGGGGCCGTCCTTGCCAAGATCCTTGGGCAGCGGCTTGACTCCGCACGGGATGCTTCGTCCGATCGTGCTGCGCACGCCGTCCAGGGTCGCTTGCATCCGCACGACTTGCCCGGCGCTGAACATGACCATGGTGTCATCGTCCACGTAGTCCATGTAGTTGCAGTACATGTCGCCGTTGGGGGCGTTACCGCAACTTACGCTCGGGAAGGAAGGTTTGCCGAGGTTGGGACCGCCTTGATTGGGCGTATCGGCGACGAAGTCGGTGCCGGAGCAGCCGTTGCCGTCGTCTCCCCAGATGTGCCGCAGGTTCAACCAATGGCCAATCTCATGGGTGGTGGTGCGGCCCTGGTCGAACGGCGCCGAGGCGGTGCCGACGGTTCCGAAGGCCGAGTGGAGAATCACGACGCCGTCGGTATCGGCGGGACCGCCGGGGAACTGAGCGTAGCCCAGCAGGCCGCCGCCCAACTGGCAGACCCAAATGTTCAGGTACTTGTCGGCGGGCCAGGCGTCCGAACCGCCCTGCGCGGAGTCCTTGACGTCGTCGTTGGAAGAAAACGCATTGACGTTGGTCGGGACGCGCAGGATGCCGTCGGTCGGATTCCCGTCGGGATCCTTAGTCGCCAGCTCGAACTGAATCCGGGCGTCGTCGGCTAGGGGTTGGAACGGAGCCGGCGCCGTCGTGACGTCCGCATTCTTCTTGCGGAAATCCTCGTTGAGGACGTCGATCTGACTGTTGATTTGAGCGTCGGAGATGTTCTGCGCGTTGGTCTTGTGTACGACGTGCACGACGCACGGGATGACGGTGCAACCGGTACGACCGGCGACTCCGGCGAGGGAAGCGCGCCAAGCCTGGTTCTCGCAAAGATCGCGGGCTTCCCGATAGCCGGGTACGGTTCGCATGAGACGCTCGTGGACTTCTTGAACGCCGCAGCTTCGCTGTGTGGGTAGATTCTCTTTCGATTTCGCTTTAGCAGGGGTCCTCTTTGAGGCCTTTTTCGCCATGAATTCGCTCCTGGGAGAGACGTATTAGGACGAGCTTGTCCTGCTGCGCCGACTCCACGCGAAATACGCCGGACCAAACGAGTGATTGAATCGTCAGTCTGTCCCCGTCGAGACTCCATGAGCCCTCGGCTTCCGTCAGACGATCATCGGGACCCGGGCTCGCGGTGAGCACGGAACCTCCCTTGGCCAACGTAAATCCGCTGCGACCGCGTGCTGGAGGGAAGGCGTAGTCATCCGGCCTAAAGACGATGCGGTCATCATCGTCTTCTTCACGGGAGTGCATCCAACGTCCGACGATTCCATCCTTGAGGAGTTTTGCCATGAGAGCTTCCACTCTACAAGACGGACACAACAGGAATCTTCGGAACAATCAAAAACATTTTTGACACGCCATGTATGAATTCGAGCGCACCATTTTGGAACCAATTTGACCAAAACTTCGAGAAGTATATAGCCGAAACCGAAATATGTACAAGAACTTTTTTCATCGGCAACAGGAGCGGGCGGAGTGCCTTGCAGCCAAGACGGAAGGAGTTCGAATCTGGATGGACTATGCTCTGGACGGAGGCATGGTTGAATGCGACGCTCGTTCCTTACTGTTGGAGTCCTTATTGCCGTGGCCGGGGCGTGGTGGATTGGCGTTCGCGAGCCTCAGCCGATTGAGGAGGGGATCACGGAAGACGTTTGGATCGGCAAGTTAACGGATTGGGATTGCAAGGAACGAGACCCGGAGCCGCCTTGCCCGGTGGACTCGCGGACGGAGCATTTCGCGCTGGTTGTGGATGGTGGGGTGATTCTGCGGTTGGATGAGCGTGGGTCGGAGTTGGCGCGGGCGGCGGTGGAGGAGGCACGGGCTGGAGGGAATTTGGCGGCGCGGGTGGTTGGGGATCGGGTCGGGCGGGTGCTGGAGGTCGAGGATGTGAAGTTGGTGGGGCGGTAGAACCCAGGTATGCATCAGATGGCGCATCGGATTGTCCAGAGCACGATTCGTCGCCTCGTGGCGTGCGTCGCCCTGGCGAGCTTAGCGGCTTGCTTCACAGTGGACTCGATCATCTTAGAATCCCCGCTCTTCGGGGACCGATGGCGAGGGGTCCGGGCTCCCGAGCTAAGCGTAGAGACACTCGACGGGACGCGATTCGAGTTGTCGGAGTTGCGCGGCAGGCGCGTAGCTGTGCACGTTTGGCGCGCGCAATGCGGACTCTGTGCCGCAGACTTGCCTAGTCTGCGGCAGATACGCGAGGAGTTCCCCGAGGAGGATCTGGCGATCGTCGCTTTGCGCTTGCGTCACGAGTCTGATGACGAAGAGATTCAACCGGATGCGACGCTCGGTTTCCCTGTCGCCGTGCTAGACGAGCTGCCAACGCCCTATGGCGACGTGCCCAGCCATCCCACGACCTTCTTCATCGACCGCAATGGCGTGGTGGAATTCGTGAGCGAAGGCTTTCGATTTGACAATGCTCTTCGGGAGGGGGCTCAGAGAGGTGACTTCGAGGGAGAGCCTCGGGACGAGCCGTTGGCGCTGGATCGACGCCGGATTTGGTCCTTTAGGTGGAAGTGAGGCAACGGGCTCTTGCGTTGCAAATCGCCCGAGGCAGACAACAGGCGTCCTGGGGCTTCCGCCCCAGGCTGTTCGTCCGGTCGCCGCTCTGCGGCTGAAGCCGTGAGAGCAGAAGCTCCCGTTCCTGGGGCTTCCGCCCCAGGCTGTTCATCCGGTCGCCGCTTTGCGGCTAGGACCACAAGTACTTTTCGTCGAAGTGGAGTTCGTTTTTCTTGAGGAGACCTATTAGCTCATCTTCGAAAGAATGTCGGCGGTGGTGTAATTCTTGGTCGTCGACGTATTTGCAGACGGCTTCCAGATTGGAATAGCTCACGCTGAAGCCGGCGTAGCCGCGCTGCCAGGCGAAGTCTCGACGGTCGGGGAAACTCTCGCGAATCCACTTGGACGAGTTGGTCTTCAGATCGCGGAGGAGTTCGGCCGTAGCTCGATCGGTGGGTTGGCGAAAGACGACGTGTACGTGCTCTAAGCCGCCATTGACTGTGTAGACGCGACAGCCCCGGTTTTGGAGCAGCTTGGTGAGATAGGGCCACAGGCGACGGCGCAATGCGTCGTCCAACACCTTGGATCTGCTCTTCGTTGAGAAGACGACGTGAAGAAGGACGTTCGTTAGGGTCTGCGCCATAACGATCGATAGGTCACGACCAGAGACCGTGGACGGGTTCGCCTTTG
>Ga0070726_10000313_pt1 | contig 66586 bp, 56 predicted proteins | sample tdAd471_FD_67275 | JGI IMG/M metagenome (GOLD analysis project Ga0070726, IMG submission 67275) | Marine sediment microbial communities from the Atlantic coast under amendment with organic carbon and nitrate - tdAd47.1 | ecosystem: Environmental > Aquatic > Marine > Coastal > Sediment | place...
GCGGGTGAATAGATCCCGATAAGTCCCTTGATGCCAAACGTCATTACGACGTTAAACAGGAACAAGGCAAACGCCAGGATCAGCATGCCGCCACAGATTCCGGCAAGAACCATATAGGTGTTGTATTCACCATCGACATAGACTGCCCTTCTCAACATGCCGTCGATTCCTGCCATGCCCATGAAGGACCCCATGCCAATGCCGCCAACCAGGTGTAACCAGAAGTGCGCGGTTGCCAGTTTCTGGCTGTAGAGCTTGGCACCATTGGTGAGAATGGGAAGCAGGAGATAAATGGCCGAGTAGAGGGTCATCGTCAGTCCGACGAGGATGGCGACGTGAACGTGAGACCCGATAATCCACTGGGTGTTGTGCAGAACCCGGTTCATCCCGAGATCAGCCTGGATGATGCCGGCGGGCACTGCCAGCATGAAGCCCAGTAGTCCACCCAGGAGGAACTTCAACTCGTTCGTCATCTTGAGAGGACGGGCCTTGTACAGAGTGACCAGCGTGACGTAAACAGCGAGGCCTTGCGTGACAAGCTCCAGGGCCGTGACCATTTCTCCGGACAGGACTTTCAGCAAGTTGGACTGTCCCTGGTCAGACATCAGGTGGTGCGACCAGACTGTCCATGAAACGACCATCTCCACGAACAGTGCAGCGCGGGCGATGTGCTTCATGAAGAGATCTTTACCGGTAATCATCATTGCCAGGATGTACCAGGTACCGGCAACGAAGATCAGGACGAGGCCATCAGCAATCAGGTCCAGTCCCCACCAGAAGATGTTTTTGTATAGAAGCGCGTCCACCCAGGTCTTTTCAAGACCGAAACCGAACAGTGCACCGAACATGTAGATCAGCAGAAGCACGCCGGCGGCCGTGATAACGACGGCATTCAGGCCGACATCAATCGTTCCCCGGGAAATGGCGGCAACAGGAAGATCAACGATGTGTTCTGTCTTCTTCCCCTTGAAGAAGTTGCCTATTGCCTTGAACCCGATAGCGTCCTTGAACAGCTCCATTGAAGGTTGCGTATCCCACCCTTTCGGCGTGTACATGATCGTTTTGAACACGTTGTAGGAATAGAGGAACGTTCCCACCATGATCAGGGCGACGCCAACAACGTAGAACAATCCGCCGACAATATTGAACTGAGCGAAGTCCGCTGGCAGCGGCCAGTAGAGTGTATACAGCGGGGCATACGCGAACAGGAATCCGGCCAGCCACATGATGAAAGTACCGCCACCAATTAACAGCCATGATGCATTCGCCAGTGCCAGACTGAAGATTGGTTTCTTCATAAAGAAAGGCACGAGGAAGAGAAAGGCGCCAAACACGATCATGTAGGTGGAGCCGAACACCCCGACCATGGGATGGACCGTCATGATGGAGAAGAAGTGAGCATCATCGATGGCGGCGACCGGCGTGATCTCCACCACTCTCATCATCATTCCCTCGACAGCAGCCAGGCCATAGAAGAGAACGCCGAGCACGACGAAGCGCAGGGAAATCTTTTGCATGGGCGTCATGCTGCCGAGTTTCAGGCCACCTTCGTGGCCGTTAATCAAAGTGTTTACGAAACTCATGACTGTCCCCTTCTCGCTACTGCACGAACGTCATCCTGGTCACATCCGGAGACGACCAGGGCGTCTTTCGCAACCATCCTTGCTCCTTTGGGACCCGAATATTCCGTCGAGCGGATGTAGTAGGTTCCGTTTCTGTCGAACTTCCACATCAGGTCATTTCTGCTTTGGGGAACAACCTGCATCTGGGCCACCATCGTGTGATCGGCACGGAAGATCCCGAAGCCATAGGTAAGATCATTGGATGTGGCGTTGAAAACGACATGTTCTCCACATCCCACCCGCATGGGAAAACTGGAGAAAGTCATTTGATGATCTTCATAAGTGATATCAAAAACAGTGTCTGCCTCGATGCTTGCGCGGTTCAGGTCGATAGATACCCAGGGCACAGCGTTGTAGGTCAGAAAGTGAAGTCCGGTTCCGACCACCGCCAGCACGGCAACGTAGGTCCAGAAGATCGCTGGCTTTGCACCGGCATCGTGATCTTTTGGCTTGGTGATGCGATACCCGAACCAGCCGATCAGCGATATGGCAATAAAGGCGTATAGCCCGTAAACCAGTTTCAAGGTCGCAAGAACGTCAATTGAGTCGGCCATAGTTTTCCCTTTGCGTCAGGAGTAAATAATCAGAGCTGCGAGCCGGATGGCCGCAGTATTCTCGATCATTGAAGGAGGCTGCAGAGACGCTAACCAGGTTTGGCGTCAAACCTTGGTATTCGTGAGGCGCCCACGAATAAGCTGGATTTACGGGGACGATTCCAACCGCTCGTGGGGCGCGAGAAGGTTGGCCGAACGCAGCGACATATGGGTCTCTCGAAGCGTCTAGCATGTCATTGTTCTCGTCTGTCCGGCATGCCGGACAGACGAGAAGAAGTCTATTCCTCGCTATATGCCTGCGCAACGAATTGGACTTCGGATACTACTTAGAATTGTGGATAGTACTTATGAGCCCGGAAGGAGTCGTGAGAAGGGCTTCGTTACCACGGGTGTAGCGCCAATTACTTCTTGCCCTGTGCGACCTCGCCACCTGCCGCTTTCCAGGCCTCGATGCCGCCATCGACATGACAGGTTTTCAGGCCCATCTCCTGGGCGATATCCGCCGCGAGCGCGGATCGCCAGCCCAGGTTGCAAAAGAAAACGAATTCCTTCGGCTCGGCGAATACGGCATGGTGGTAGGGGCTTTCCGGATCAATCCAGAATTCCAGCAAGCCGCGCGGGCAGTGGAAAGCGTCGGGTATACCGCCTTCACGCTTCAGCTCCCTGACGTCACGCAAGTCAACGAAGACCACATCGTCCGAGCCCTGCTTGTCGATAGCCTCGGCGGCCGAAATGGTCCGTATCCGAGCCTCGGATGCCTCAACCAGAGCTTTGTAACCAATCTTGCTCATGTTTCCCCTCCGGGCCTGGTGCCGACTTATCTGCTCAGGCTACTACTATAGTATGTAGAGTACGCATTAAGCGGCTCTTCAAAGCCCTTTTCCCTCACGAAAGCGCTAGAATTTCCTCTCCTTCTATCTGAGAGGAAGAAAAACAATGAAATATCCACAGCATTTCATGAAGCGGCTCACCGGCCTGGCAGTGCTCGGTTCTGTGCTCGCCCTGTCGGCTTGTCAGCCACAGGAGCAACAGCAGGCGGCAGCGCCGGCGGCAGCCGCAGCCGAGAAGGAAGTCTTTGTCTGGAAACTTGCCCAGACCTGGGGGACGGGATTCCCAATCTTCGGTGACGCGGTCATCAAGATGGCCGACATGGTCAATGAGATGTCCGGCGGTGAGCTGGAAATCCGGATTGACTCGGCAAACAAGCACAAGGCGGCGTTCGGCATCCTCGACATGGTCAAGGCCGGCCAGTATGAAATGGGCCATTCGGCCTCTTACTACTGGAAGGGCAAGGATCCGAACACCATGTTCTTCTCCACCATGCCCTTCGGCATGATCGCCCCGGAGCAGTACGCCTGGTTCTACTACGGCGGTGGCATGGAGCTGATGAAGCAGGTCTACGATAAACACGGCGTCTACAGCTTTCCCGGGGGCAATACCGGCAACCAGATGGGCGGGTGGTTCCGCAAGGAAATCAACACACTCGACGATTTCAACGGCCTCAAGATGCGTATTCCGGGCTTTGCCGGTGAGATCCTCTCCAAACTTGATGTCGTCGTAACGAACATCGCCCCTGGCGAGCTTTATACGGCGCTCGAGCGTGGCACTATCGACGCCCTGGAATGGGTCGGGCCATCCCTCGATCTCAATATGGGGTTCCAGAAGATTGCGCCTTACTACTACACCGGTTGGCACGAGCCTGCGACGGAACTGCAGTTCATGGTCAACCAGGAAGCGTTTGATGCCCTGCCGGAACATTTGCAGGAAATCCTGGTCACTGCCATGAAGTACGCGGCCTATGATATGTATGCCCGCTCCTACCATGACAGCGCGGTCAACTGGGCTTCAATCGCGGAGGAATATCCGGACGTCAAGATCCGTACCTTCCCGCCCGAGATTATTGCCGAAATGAAGAAGGTCAACCAGGAACTACTGGCCGAAAGCGCGGCCAATGATCCGACCTTCAAGGAAATCCTGGATTCACAAACGGCCTACATGAAGATGGCGCGCAAGTGGACCGAGATCTCCGACTACGCGTATCTCAAAGACAATCTCGAATAGTCCCGCGCGGACTCCCGGCTTCGGCCGGGAGTCCTTTGCTGCCCTATAAAGGCATTTCATGCTCCTGAGGCTAGAGCAGTTCTTCGATCGCTTCTCCGACGTGATGGGGTGGGTTGCCGGCGTTCTTAACTTGCTCATGCTGCTGAACGTCTTCTACGACGCGATCATGCGGTATTTCTTCAGCACCGGTTCGATCGCCATGCAGGAGATGGAGTGGCACCTTTTTGCGATGGTCTTCCTGTTCGGTATTGCTTATGGGCTGAAGGAAGACGGCCATGTGCGTGTCGATGTCTTTTACGACCGTTTTTCGCCGCGCTGGAAAGCCATCGTCAACATTGGCGGCACCGTCTTGTTTTTGTTGCCGCTAAGCGTGCTGATCATCGAGGGTTCGGTCTGGTACGTGCAGGAGGCTTTCAATTCGGGAGAGGTTAGTGGCGACCCGGGTGGTTTGCCGTATCGCTGGCTGATCAAGTTCGTCATCCCGGCGTCATTTGTTTTCCTGGTCGTCTCCGCGACCGGGTTTGTCATTCGTAACGTCAATGTTCTCCTGGGTCTCGCAGAGCCGCCGGAACACCGCGCCGAGCTTTTGTAGATGATCGGGCTGATCATGTTTGGCGTTGCCCTGCTGCTGTTGCTTGTCGGCTTTCCTGTGGCGTTTACTTTCGGTGGAGTCGCGGTTTTCTTTGGCCTGCTGGCCGAGGGGCCCGAGATTTTCTCGCTGATGCCACACCGCATCTGGTCGATCATGAATAACACGATCCTGATGGCCATCCCGTTGTTTATTTTCATGGGCATCGTGTTGCAGAAGTCCGACCTGGCCGAACGCCTGCTCGAGTCGATGGGGTTCCTGTTTGGCGAGATTCGTGGCGGCATTGCTATATCAACAATCCTGGTAGGCGCCTTGTTGGCGGCATCCACAGGTGTCGTCGGTGCCAGCGTGGTTGCGATGGGGGTCATCTCCCTGCCGGTCATGCTCAAGTACAACTATGACAAGCGACTGGCCACAGGAACCATTTGTGCGGCCGGTACGCTTGGCCAGATTATTCCGCCGTCCATTATTCTCATCATCCTCGGCGATGTTTTCCAGGAGCCCGTCGGCGATCTGTTCAAGGCCGCGCTCTGGCCAGGCCTGTCTCTGGTCGTTTTTTACGTCGCCTATATCGTCATCATCACGCTGATCAAGAAGGACCTGACGCCGCCAATCCGGCTGGATGAGATGACAGGATCAAAAAGCCAACAGGTATGGCAAGCGCTGAAGGCGGTCGTCCCACCACTCGTGTTGATCATCCTGGTACTCGGCTCGATCCTGACGGGTGTGGCAACGCCGACGGAGTCGTCCTCGGTCGGCGGCGTTGGCGCTATCCTGCTCGCGGCATTATATGGCCGGTTCTCGGTCCGCATGGTCTGGGAGAGTACGCTGGAGACCGTCAAGATCACGGCCATGGTCTTTGCGATCCTGATCGGCGCGACTGCATTCTCGATGGTGTTCACCTATACCGGCGGCGATTGGATCGTCGAAGAATTCATGCTGAGCCTGCCGGGAGAAGAGTGGGGCTTCCTGATCCTTTCGATGCTGGTCATTATGGCGCTGGGCTTCTTTATCGATTTCGTCGAGATTTCCTACATCGTCGTACCGATCCTGGTGCCCATCGCGGCCAGTTTAGGTATCAACCCGGTCTGGTACGCAATCCTGGTGGCGATGAACCTGCAGACGTCATTCCTGACGCCGCCCTTTGGCTTCAGCCTGTTCTATCTCAAGGGTGTCGCACCACCCGAGGTCCGAACTACAGACATTTACTATGGCGTCACGCCCTTTATCGTTCTGCAGATGATCGTTCTGGGCATCCTCGTGTTTTTCCCGCAGTGGTTTGGTTTTACAACGCACTAGGTGGTAACTCAGCGACTTGCGTTGTCAGTGCCGCCAGGATATTTGCTCGCGCGGCGAAAAGCAGAGGGTGACATTCCCGTGGTCAAGCGAAATTGACGGGTGAACGCGCTTTGGTCGGCATAACCGGATTTCAGTGCCACCGTAGCGATTGATTGACGGCCAGGTAACGACCACGAGAGTCTTTTATGAAAAAGACTATGTCCGGCAGGCAATCGAACAGCGATTCGCCGCTAAACGCCGGGTTGAGTTGCTGCAGGATACTTTGCGGCTCGGACTGATTGGCCATGGGTAAATTATGCAGAAATCCAAGTTCTTAGTCATTTCTCTGCCAAGCCCGATGACCGTGCCGGGTTTATACTGGCGGAGGCCGGGGACCAAGGTGGAAGTAACGAAATTCCCGACAAATACAGGTGAATATGATGGCAGACAAAGATAGCGTTTTTCGCGGCTGTATGCCGGCGTTAATGACTCCCTGCGCCGATGATGGCGCGCCAGATTATGCTGCACTTGTAGCGAAAGGAGTCGAGCTCATTAACCTGGGCATGAGCGGCGTGGTGTATTGCGGGTCAATGGGCGATTGGCCATTGCTGACCGACGAGCAACGCCAGGAGGGCGTCCGGCAACTCGTCGCCGCAAACGTACCGGTGGTCGTCGGGACCGGAGCGCAAAACACCGCCAGTGCAGTAGCACATGCGGCGCATGCGTCGGCCGTGGGCGCCGCCGGCCTGATGGTCATTCCCAGGGTGCTGTCGCGCGGCTCATCTGCGGCTGCGCAAAAGGCGCATTTTGGAGAGATTCTGGCGGCTGCGAGCGATGTGCCTGCGGTGATATACAACAGCCCGTACTACGGTTTCGAAACTCGTGCAGATCTCTTCTTCGAGCTTCGCGCGCGCCACCTGAACCTGATTGGCTTCAAGGAGTTCGGTGGTGCCGACTCCCTGAGTTACGCCGCCGAACACATAACATCTGGCGACTCCGGACTGACACTGATGGTTGGCGTGGACACGCAGGTATTTCACGGCTACGTCAACTGCGGCGCCACGGGTGCGATTACCGGCGTCGGCAACGCGCTGCCTGTCGAAATCCTGCGGCTGGTAGAGCTGTGTGAGCAAGCGGCCGCTGGCGATGTAGAGGCGAGGCGCCTGGCGAAAGAACTGGACACGGCGCTTGCTGTGTTGGCGAGTTTCGACGAGGGCCCGGACCTGGTCCTGTTCTACAAGTACCTGATGGTTCTCGAGGGCCACAACGAATACGCCCGGCACTTCAATTCGAGTGATGAACTGAGTGCAAGCCAGCGCGCTTTCCTGAAAGATCAGTGGGCACTATTTCGTGCCTGGTGGCGTGACTGGCCGGGGGCGGCTGCCCCCTAGGGATCAAACGTGCGACTAATCGATTCTCACACGGGCGGCGAACCGACTCGCGTCATCATTGAGGGTGGACCGGACCTGGGTGGTGGGTCGCTCGATAGTCGACGGCAAGTATTCGCTGAGAAATTCGACCATATTCGAACGGCCGTTATTCTCGAACCGCGAGGTTTCGATGCCATGGTTGGGGCGCTCCTGTGCGAGCCAACAGATGCCAGTTGTGTCACGGGCGCCATCTTCTTCAACAATGTCGGATACCTGGGAATGTGCGGTCATGGTGCGATCGGCATCGCCGTTACACTGGCCTATCTCGGGCGAATTGACCTTGGCAGGCACAAGATCGAGACGCCGGTTGGAATAGTGCAGGTCGAACTTGTCGGGCCGAATGAGGTTCGAGTCGAAAACGTCGCCAGTTATTGCCATCGGCGCGAGGTTACTGTGGCTGTCGATGGGCTCGGGCAAATAACCGGGAGCATTGCGTGGGGCGGCAACTGGTTCTTTCTCGTCGACAAGACGCCTGTTGAGCTGAAGCATGCGAACATTCCCCGGCTCACAGCAACTGCACTGCAAATTCAACAAGCGTTGATCGACAACGGCATAACAGGCGCAGACGGTGCAATGATCGACCACATCGAATTATTCGGCCCCGCCCATTCCCCAACAGCCAACAGTCGGAATTTCGTGCTCTGCCCCGGGGGCGCCTACGATCGCTCACCCTGTGGCACAGGAACCAGCGCGAAGGTCGCCTGCCTGGCGGCAAGAGACGAACTCCAGCCCGGCGAGGAATGGGTACAGGAAAGTATCATCGGCAGTCAATTCACGATGCATTACCGGCTCGATGACGATGGCCAGATAATCCCCACCATAACCGGCCGCGCCTTTGTCTCTGCCGAGACCATGTTGGTTCAGCAGCCCGATGACCCATTTGCAGATGGCATCAAGTGACCGAGTCAACACAGGGCGAGCGTGTTGTTATCGTTGGTGCGGGTGTCATTGGTATTGCTTGTGCCCATTATCTTGCCCGCGCGGGATTTCGGGTAACGGTAATTGATAAGGGCGCCATCGCCGGTGCATGTTCGAGCAGTAATTGTGGTTTTATTTGCCCGAGCCACGTTCTGCCGTTGGCGCAACCCAACGCAATCGGCAAGGCACTTGCGTCTCTTTTAAATCCGAATGCAGCGTTTCGAGTAAAGCCGCGCATGAGTGCGGCATTTATGAACTGGCTCTGGCAGTTCTCTGTTCGCTGCAACAGAAAACACATGTCGTACGCCGGCGGCCATCTCAAGTCCATCCTTGACTCATCGATAGGCGAGTACAGAGGTCTGCTTTCCACATTGCCACTGGACGTGCAGTGGCGGGAAAGTGGTCTTCTCTTCGTAATGAAATCCTCGTCCGGCGTACGCGAATTTGAAGAGAACGACAAATTTCTCGGCGGAGAATTCGGTCTGACAGCGCGCCGCCTTGACGGGTCGGAGTTGCCGGCTTTTGACCCGGCGTTAAAGACGGGCCTGGCCGGCGCTTTCTATTACAAGGATGACGCGTACCTCAACCCCGCGCAGCTGTGCAGCGCCTGGTCAGCACTCCTCATACGCGACGGCGTCGACTTCAGGGAGGATTGTGCGCTGCAGTCTGTTGAGAAGGCGAATGGTCGCATTACGCACATCGGTACGAACAGGGGACAGATTCGAGCTGAACATCTTGTTGTCGCGGCTGGCGCAAGGAGCGCCATGTTCGCGAAGTCGTTGGGCTGTTCAATCCCGGTAGAGCCCGGCAAGGGATACTCGATTACGATGCAGCGTCCGGAACGCTGCCCGAAATATCCGATGCTATTCCCGGAGCATCATGTTGGTGTTACTCCATTCGAGGACGGATACCGCCTGGGTTCGATGATGGAGTTTGTTGGTTTCGACAACTCGATACCACAGCGTCGCGTGTCGCAGTTGAAAGCATCGGCCGAACCCTACCTCGTCGAGCCACACACGGAGACGCTTATTGAGAAGTGGTACGGGTGGAGACCAATGACCTGGGATAGTCTGCCGATAATTGGCCGGGTGCCCGGCATCGACAACGCGTATCTTGCGACGGGTCACAACATGCTGGGAATGAGCCTTGCACCAGGTACCGGTCGATTAATATCGGAAATCGTTCAACAGAAACAAACTCATATTGATTCGTCGGCATTTTCGCCGGCGCGATTCTGACCCGGCTCAAAGATTCAAGGGCGCCTAACCAGATTAATCGTTGCTTATCGATCCGTGTAGTCTGCAACCGGCTTGCCCAGCACGTCCATATCCGGGGTGATGCCGAGACCCGGGTCGTCCGAGGCCACCATTTGACCTGCTACCCGCGTAGGTGCACCCGTCGCATTTCGAACGGTGACATAACTATTGAAGTCGGTCGCCGAGAAGCGCAATGACTCGGGTGTCGAATGAGCCAGGTGTGCAATCGCCGCAGTGATAATGTCGCCGCCCCAGCTGTCCTCGATTGTCATGGGTATATTCAGCGCCACGCAGAGATCCCGGATTTGGCGCGCTTTTGTCAGGCCCCCGACCTTGGATATTTTCAGGTTGATTACATCCATTGCGCCATCGGCGTGACCGCGAAGCAGGGCGTCGATACCAGTGATATTTTCATCCAGGATGAACGGCAGCGACGTTCGGCGTCTAATCGTCAGACAATGCTCATAGGACCGGCAGGGCTGTTCGATGTACACGTCCCGATCTCGAACGGCGTTCACGACCCGAATGGCATCGTCCACGCGCCAGCCGGTATTCGCGTCCGCAACGAGCACTTCTCCGTCCGTCAGTACGTCCGACGCAGCGTGAATCCGGTCGATATCGTCCTGCGGTGTACCGCCAACCTTGAGCTGGAACCTGGTGTACCCGTCCGCACGATGCCTGGCGACGTTTTCCGCCATTTCATCGGCCGGCCGTTGGCTGATCGCGCGATACAGTGCAACACCGTCGCCGAACTTGCCGCCCATCAATGCACAGACTGATTGCCCGCTCGCCTTGCCAAGCAGATCCCAGCATGCCATGTCGATAGCGGACTTGACGTAAGGGTGTCCTAACAACGCCCTGTCCATAAGCTGGTTGATCGGCCCAATTGCCGTCGGGTCCTGCCCCAGGAGTGTCTCTGAGAGCTCGCCGATTCCGGCACGTGCTCCTGGACCATAAGCAGGCAGGTAAAAAGGTCCTAACGGACAGACCTCGCCATAACCGGAAAGGCCGTCGTCGGTGATCAACTCAACGACGGTGCTATCGAACACCTCAACAAACTTGCCCTCAGACCATGAATAACGGCCCTCAACCAAAGGCAGGTTCACTTGATAAACACGGATCGCGGAAATTTTCACGTTGCCCCTTTTATCTTGTTTGGGCGATTGCCGGCAGCGACACATCAAGTTCAAAGATATAGAACGCCTATTCTATACTGCGTCGTCGATCGATAATGCGGCAAGCCTATGATCTGGGGGTATAGCGGCGCCTATTTGAGCTCATCCTCGATCAGTTCGAGGAGTTCTTCAGACTCGGATCGTGCCACTCGATACAGCGAAACCATCGCGTCGGTATCCTGCCTGGTATACACAAAGAAGTTCTGGAACATCTGATCTTGCAACAAAGCGGGATCCGTCACGCGCATGGTGGCGAGATCGAAGCCGTTCATCAGCAGCGGGATATAGCCGTCGTCGAGCGCCTGGAGATAGTTCCTCTGTTGTGAGGCGATGTCTTTGTGTCGCCTGTCGAGCCGAAGGATGCTCTTCTTGATCTTCGTGTTACGCAACAGGCGAAAGTCGCCGCTTTCCTGCATCGAACGATACGTAAAGTCGGAAGGCACAAAGAACTGATAATTGGCCGGTGTATAAATGGCCCGAGCCTGTTCCTCGGGCGCCAGCTCTCCAAGCGTCGGCATTAGTTCTACGAACTCTGTAGCCCGCTGCGATTTCGCCTCACCGCTTTCAATGACACGGTCGAGGTTATCGATATCCGTCAACAGATCGTCCCGCAAGTCGGCGATGTATTGTTCTGCGATCTCAGCGTCTTGCAGGTCCTGGAACCAGCCTTCAAACCACAACGCGACATTGATGCCGATCACGATCATCAGCACGTCGAGTATCAGGTTGGTCTTGCGACCTTTTCCGGGCAATTTGAACATGAGCTGTAGCTTAGACGCCGGAAACCGGCAAAGCGATTAAATCGACGCAACGAATCAGGGGTCTGAGTCCATTGGGCCCATGTTTCGTACCTGTTGTCTTCAGACTCTGCCGCCAAGCGGGCAAATGGCGCATAATGACTGCCCACGGTTGGTAGGGCGTTATCGGCGCCACTCCCCCGAGCTGGAATTCGATGCGAAGACTCAAGTTACTCTTTATATTGATATTTGCGATGGCACTGCCGGCATTCGGGCAGGGCGGGCCACCCGGGGGCATGCCCGTGTCCGTGGAAACGACAGAAGTTCAGGCGACTGAACTCGAGTCCTCGGTGAAGGCTGTTGGCACGTTGCTCGCCGAGGCTTCGGCGACACTGCGTGCAGAGGTGCCAGGGCAGGTCCTCGTTGTCCATTTCAAGGAGGGCCAGCAGCTCGCGAAGGGTGCCGAATTGTACTCGCTCGAGGCAACTGTGCTCGAGGCAGAAGTTAACGAGGCGCGCGCCAATGTCGAACGTAGCGATGCCGCTTTCCAGCGCTCGCAGGAGCTGCATGCCAAGCAACTCATATCGACGACCGATTACGATGCGGCACGGGCGAACTACGACGTCGATGTTGCGCGGCTGCTGTCGTCACGCGCGAAATTGTCAAAGACCGTCATTCGCGCACCGTTCGACGGATTCGTCGGTCTCCGCAGGATTAACGTCGGCGATTACGCGACGGCCGGCCAGGAGCTCGTGGACGTCGTTCAGCTCGATCCGCTGCGGGTAGATTTCAGTGTGCCGGAAATACTATTGCCGAAGGTGAAGCCCGGCCAGCCGATCGAAGTGATGGTCGATGCCTATCCCGATGAAGTATTTGCCGGCAACATTACCGCGGTCGCGCCGAAATCGGACGTGCAGGGACACAACCTCGAGGTACGGGCGAGCCTGCCGAACGGCGAGCTCAAGTTGCGACCCGGATTATTCGTAAGCGTCAAGGTGTCTCTCGGCGTCAAACCGGATGCGATAGTGATCCCCGAACAGGCGATCTGGCCGATAGGCCAAAACAAGACGGTCTACATCGTCGTCGACGGCAAAGCTGAGCGGCGCGTCGTCAAGCTGGGCGAGCGGCGACCGGGAGAGGTCGAAGTTGTGTCCGGGCTCGAGGTCGGCGAAGTCATTGTCACTGCCGGGCAAATGAAACTTTACGAAGGCGCAGCCGTGCAATCCGTTCCCGGCCGCACGGCCGCCACAAACTAGCGCGAGCCACCCATCGAACTTCCCGCTCTTTCGATACGCCGACCGGTTTTGGCTACGGTGCTGAACCTTATCATCCTGTTGGTCGGACTCATCTCCTACGAGCGACTTTCCGTTCGGTTGATCCCGAACGTTGACGAACCGATCGTTACTGTTTTTACCGCGTACCCCGGTGCGAACGCCCAGGTCATAGAGTCGCAGATCACGAAGCCGATCGAAGACGCATTGTCGGGTATCGAGGGTATCGACTACATCCGTTCGATCAGTCGTGCGGAAAGAAGTCAGGTGACGGTGCGCTTCAAACTCGCTCGCGATGCGGATGGTGCGGCAAGTGACGTCCGGGATCGAGTCGCACAGGCGCGTGGGGCCCTGCCGGAGGAGGCGGATGAACCAATCGTGCAAAAGCAGGAAGCTGATGCGCAGCCGATTATCTATCTTGCATTTTCCTCGGATCGGCACGACCTGATCGAGATTGCCGACGTCGCAAATCGTCTGGTCAAGGACCGGATCCAGACCATACCGGGGGTTGCTGAGGCCCAGGTCTACGGTAATCGCTACGCGATGCGCATATGGCTGAACCCTGACCGGCTTGCCGGTTACGAACTGACGCCGGTGGACGTTGAAATCGCATTGCGTGCGCAGAACATCGAGGTGCCCGCCGGGCGCGTCGAGAGTTACGATCGTGAGTTCACCGTGCTCGCCGAGACCGATCTTCAGGAGCCGCAGCAATTCGCCGAGATCATTATCAAGGAGACCGACAATTTCCTGGTGCGCCTGGGTGATGTGGCGCGGGTCGAACTCGGCGCCGACTCTTCGCGATTCAGGGCACGCTTTAACCGGCGCAACGCGGTGCCGCTCGGTATCGTCAAACAGGCCGTAGCGAATCCGCTCGATATATCGATAGCGTTGCGTGAAATGGTGCCGCAGATCACGCGCACACTGCCGGAAGGCATGCTGGTCGAGGTTGCCTACGACAGCACGATCTTTATCGAACGGTCGATCAAGGAAGTTTACGTCACCGTGGCGGAAGCAGTGTTGTTGGTCGTGCTCGTCATCTTCTTGTTCCTGCGCAACTGGCGCGCCGTGTTGATACCGATCGTGACGATACCGGTGTCCCTGATCGGCGCCTTCGGCTTGATGTACGTGTTCGGGTTCACGATCAACACACTGTCGCTGCTGGCGATGGTGCTGGCTATTGGCCTGGTCGTCGACGACGCGATCGTCATGCTCGAGAACATATACAGGCATATCGAGGACGGCATGGAGCCCATTAAAGCGGCGCTGACCGGCAGTCGCGAGATTGCTTTTGCGATTGTTGCGATGACGATAACGCTATCGGCTGTGTACCTGCCGTTCGCGTTCTCAACAGGCCGCAGCGGCAAGCTGTTCGTCGAATTCGCGCTGACGCTGGCCGGGGCTGTGCTGGTTTCCGGATTTACGGCGCTAACGCTGTCGCCGATGATGTGTTCGAAACTGCTACGCCACGAAGAGTCGCACGGCCGGCTGTATGAGTTCGGCGAGCGCCTGCTCAGAGGGCTTGATCGGGGCTATCACGCGGCCCTCAACAGGCTGCTTGACCGTCGTTTTCTCGTGGTCGGTGCCGGTGCACTGGTAATCGTAGCCATGGCGTCGCTATTCCTGGCACTGCCGGAGGAGCTTGCGCCGCCAGAGGATAAGGGTCTCCTTATCGGAATCGGATCCGCTCCGGAAGGAGCAACGATCGACTACACCGACCGGTATGCGCAGCAAATGGCCGATATTTTTGCGGAGCTACCCGAGCAAACGCGGTTCTTCAGCATCAGCGGCTTTAACGGCGTTACCAACGCGATAACTTTTGTCGGCTTGCAGGATTGGCGCAGTCGCAGCCGTAGTTCACATCAAATTGCGGACGAGCTGTTTCCGCGGTTCTCTGGTATTGCGGGCATCATGGCGTTTCCGGTGACACCGCCGCCGCTCGGTCTGCGGGACTTTGGGCAACCGGTGCGCTTCGTCGTACAAAGTACGCAGTCGTGGGACGAGCTCGGCCAGATGGTAGACCGCCTGATCATCAAGATGGGCGAGAACCCGAACCTGACCAACCCGGACTCGGACCTGAAACTCAACAAGCCGGAGCTTAAAGTCGACGTCAACCGTGAGAAGATCGCCGCCGTCGGCGCGAGTGTTAATGCCGTCGGGCGAACACTTGAAACCATGCTGGGCGGACGCAACGTGACCCGCTTCAAGATGGGGTCGGAGCAATATGACGTCATCGTGCAGGTTGAAGACGACGCACGGCGCACGCCCGGAGACCTCAGCAACATTTTCGTGCGCGGCGCGGGCGATACGATGATCCAGCTGCAGAACCTGGCGACGGTTACTGAGACCGTTGCAGCAAAGGAACTCAATCACTTTAACAAGCTTCGCTCTGCGACGGTCTCGGCCGGTCTTGGCCCCGGATACACGATGGGCGAGGCGCTCGACTGGATGGAGGGCGCGCTCGCCGAAGTTGCTCCGGACGCGCTTTACGACCTGGCCGGCCAGTCGCGGGAGTTTCGGGTATCGGCTTCCAGCGCGTTCGTACTGATGGGGCTCGCGCTGGTGTTCATCTACCTGGTGTTGTCGGCTCAGTTCGAGAGTTTCATCGACCCTTTGATCATACTGGTGTCCGTACCACTCGCGATGTTCGGCGCTTTCCTGTGCCTGGTTGTCATCAACAAAGGCAGCGTCGCAGGCTGGTGGGAAATGAATGCGTCGTGGAACATCTATACGCAGATCGGAGCGGTAACGCTGGTCGGGCTTATTTCCAAGCACGGGATCCTGATTGTCGAATTCGCTAATCAGCTACGTGCACAGGGCATGGAGAAGCGCGACGCGGTGCTGCAATCCGCAAGCCTGAGATTGCGGCCGATCCTGATGACGACGGGGGCCATGGTACTCGGCGCAGTGCCGTTGGCCATTGCGATCGGCGCCGGTGCCGAGGCGAGACACCAGATTGGCTGGGTCATCGTTGGTGGCATGAGTTTCGGCACGCTGTTTACGCTGTTCGTCGTGCCGGTTGTCTACCTCTTGCTGGCGGGTCGGCACGCCATAAAAACTACTGATACCCCTTCGCCTGCAACTTAAACAGGTGCGCGTACTGCCCGTTCTCTGCGAGCAAGCTCTCGTGGTTGCCCTGTTCCGTTATTTCACCGTCGTGGATGACAATGATCCGGTCGGCGGCGCGTACCGTTGAGAAACGATGCGAGATCAAAATTGTCATCTTGTTGTGACTCTGTGATTGAAAGTGATCGAAAATCGCCGCCTCCGACGCAGCGTCCATCGCCGCAGTCGGCTCATCGAGCACCAGGATGTCGGCGTCGCTGCGCATGAACGCTCGCGAGAGCGCAATTTTTTGCCACTGTCCGCCAGATAACTCACGACCACCCTTGAACCAGCGACCCAATTGCGTTTCGTAGCCCTCGGGCATGTCCTCGATGAAGGGTGCGGCCATCCCTGTTCTCGCGGCTTGCGCCCAGCGCTCGGCGTCGTCGATGTATCGAACATCCCCGGCACCGATGTTTTCGCCGACCGAGAACTGGTAACGGCCAAAATCCTGAAAGATCACGCCAATGCGCTGCCGCAACGCCTCAACGTCCCAGTCCTGCAAGTCCAGCCCGTCGAGGATGATGTTGCCTTCGGTTGGCTCGTACAGCCGGGTCAGGAGCTTGATCAGTGTCGTCTTCCCGGAGCCGTTTTCACCAACCAGTGCGAGACTTTCGCCAGGGAATATCTGAAAGCTGACATCGGTCAACGCCTTGTCGGTTGAGCCCGCGTAACTGAATGACACGTGCCGGAATTCGAGCCCTTGTTCGGGACTGGGTCCATGTACGGCTTCACCGAAATGCGGTGTGACGGCTTGTCCCAGGTAGTCGTACAAATTGGACAGGTACAGGTTGTCCTCGTACATGCCGCTGATCGCCGACAAACTGGCGGCAACCGCAGCTTGCCCTTGACGAAACAGCACCAGGTACATCGTCATCGCACCAAGCGTAATGCCGCCGTTGATCGTCGTGATGACGATCCATGCATAGGCGCCGTAAAAGGCGCTTGTCGATAACAGTCCCAGCACAAAGCCCCAGGTATCACGGCGCAGGGTGAGGCGACGGTCCTCCACGAACAGCTTCTTGAAGATGTCGCGATAACGTTGCAGAAGCCGTGGGCCGAGTTGGAACAGCTTGACCTCCTTAACGCCGTCCTCGCGAGCGATGACGGTTTCCAGGTACATCTGCATGCGGGTTTCCGGGGAGCGCCAGCGAAACAGACGGAACGCATCACCGGAGAATTTAGCTTCGGCAAAGAACGAGGGCAGGCCGGCACCGATCAGAATGACAACGGCCCACGGCGAGAACGCAAACAACAATACCGCGTAGCTGGTGAGAGAAATCGCGTTTTGTACCAGTCCGAACGTGCGGTTCACGAGGCTCAGCGGGCGACTCGATGCTTCGCGCCTGGCTTGTGTCAGCTTGTCGTAGAACTCCGAATCTTCGAAGTTGGCGAGCTGCAGGGTCAACGCTTTCTCGAGAATCATGACGTTGACGCGCTGGCCGAGCAGGGCGCGCAGCAAGGATTGGCTCACCGATAGCCCGCGCTGACTGGCAGCGACCAGAATGACGACGAATGCTTCCAGCACGATCAGCCACAACACGGGACGCGGGTCGTGTTCAGTCGATGACATCGCCGCAACCACACCGTCGACAATCAATTGCCCGATATAAGCAATAACGGCCGGCAGCACGCCTGCGACCAGTGTTAAGAGTGCCAGCGTGATGGTCAGCGTTCGGCTTGTCGTCCATACCAGCCCCAACGCGCGACGACTGTAGACGAACACGCCGAGGAAGCGCCTGGGGAAGCTTGCGAGAGGTTCCTGTTCGTCAGCCATGGACAAAAAGTTGGGGCATTGCGTCAAAGACCGGTCAACGGTGGAGCGGCCTATTGTGTCTTACCGGGTACCGGAATTGAACGGCTCGGCGCGTCGAGTAATCAGTCCACGTTGTGCCGAGTGAGGAATATCGACTTGTCCAGTACCGTGAAAAAGTCCTGGTAGGTGGCAGGATCGTCGATCAGTTGGTCATCGACACGCGCATTGGCACGGACCGCCAGCTGATGACTGTTGCGATCTTTAACCGTCACGGTTACGCGAAGCTCGTACTCCTGCAACCTGGTTGCGGTAATCGTCGCCATCTCGTAGTCGGCTGTATCAATGACAAAACCCAAATCCTGAAGGGTGGCCAGCACGGATCGCAGGGTTTCGCTCTTGTCGAGCGATTCGTAGACGCGCGTTTGCATTTGCCGAACATGCACCTGGCTGTCGCCTTCCGTGATTACCGAATTCTGTGAGGCGCAGCCGGTCAGGACCAGCATGGGAACCAGTATCAACAGGTAGCGATTCATATGCCCTGTCGCTCCAGGAATACGGATTTGGACAGCTTGGCAAACAACGACTCGTACACGTCGGCATCCGATATTGTCGACTGCTCCGACAGCCGGCCGCGCTTGTCGTAGATTCTCCTCTGAATCGTCACGCGCACGGTCACGTCGCCATCACCTTTCGGCATCGACACAAGTGTCAGGCGGATGTCCTGAACGTCGTCAATACCACCGTAGCGCTCGCCGTCGCAGGCGATCAAAAATGTGAACGCGCACTTCATTGAGTCCAGGGTCAGTGAGCCGAACGCCTGCATTCTGCTCGTGGCATTGGCCCGTTTGGATGCAGAGATCACCCCGAGCGGCAATTCGACCTCGTCGATCGTGTAGCCCATATCCTGCAGTACTGCCGCGGCGGCGGACATCACGTCAGCTTCCTCCACGGAAAAATAGACGCGTGCCTGCATCTTGCGTGCTGCGACGGAAGACTGGGATGGACTGAAGTATTCCGGTTGCGTCGTGCCACAGGACGACATCAGGCCCGAGATCACGAGCAGCGCTGGTACTACAAGCGGTCGCCGCGACGCGAAATTCACGACTGGCATTCGCATATCGAAACCCGTCAAAAGCGCGATGTGTGATAGGCGAAGTCGTAGACTTTTTTGTCTTCATCGAACTTGATGACGACCGTAAGGCTTCGCTGGCTGCTCGAATTGCGCTGGTTCGAAGATGATGCGGTGAGCGGTGCAAGTGGATCGAACAGCATCAGTGTCGCAGGTGCCGTATGTGTTTGCGTCTGGACAGAATGCGACGAGATCTTGTCGTAGATCCAGACTTCGTTGCGGTACTCATCGGTCGATACGATGTTAGGCGAGCCCAGTGCGTTGGCAACTTCGGCACCGGACATTCCGATCCGGATTTCCTTTTGCACGGTACCAACCGTCAGCTCACGGTCGTTACCGTAGTTTTGGAGTAAGGAGCAGCCGAGCAGCTGGGTCGCTGCGACTATAAGAATTATTGCGCGCATGGTCAGGGTCTCCAACAGCCGACCGACCCCGCCAGACGATCGTAATTATTATGGACGGTTATTTTTTTGCAGGAGTCGTGTTTGTGTTAAAGGCATTGGATTACGACGTCCTGTGAATAACAGTCTACATTTTCTGACTGATGCGCCTTGTTAACGGTAGAACCCGAGGGCGTATTTCCGGCGACAAAACAGCGATAAGTGACTGACGATAAAGCGCTTGTTACACGATTGATTGTTGTAACGTGCAAGCTAGCTGCAGGCACAATATGTCAAGTGCAGACTCTAACGAGGACGCGCGCCTCGCAATCCCATCAATATGGCGTCCAGCAGATCCAGCGGAATGCTGAACCGAATTTTCCGAATGAGTGCGGCGCGGATTCTGCGCTTCGAGGCTGTGTGCGCCTTTGGGTCAAGCGTTTTGAATTCGCTGGCCCAGGTCTCGGCGCGAGACATCAGGTCGACGGGGCCGACCAGTTCGTCGAAGAAGCCAGCACGCAACGCGGATTCGACATCGAAAGATTCCGACAAGGCGACTGCGCGCTGGAAGGCGTTCGGGTTGAGCCGATGCTGCAACATGGCCGCAGCAACTCGTGGCATGGTCAGGCCGATGGCAACTTCATTGGCGGAGATCTTGAAATCGCCACGGCTTCCGATCACGTAGTCCGCCGACAGCATCAGAAAGACACCCATTGCCATGGAGTGACCATTGCACGCGGCAATGACGGGAAAGGGATAGGCCATGACACGAGCGGTCAGGGCATAGCCTGCGCGCAGCATGCGCAGCGCATTGACGCCGCCGCGCTTCATCACCTTGAGATCGAAACCTGCCGAGAAAACCGATTCCCTACCGGTCAGGATCACGATCGCACGATCGGATTCGGCCCGATCGAGCGCTTTATATATCTCGCGCAAGACTTGCGGCGAGAGCGCGTTACGCTTGCCATCGTCAATGCGAATGGTGGCAACCTGATCCTGCAAGATGTACTGGACGGATTCCATATCGAGCCTAGACATGCAGCTCTAAAAGATCGCCATCAGAAACGACATGGTCCGGCCCCACTTGCTGACCGTCGAATACCTCGACCCCCCACATACGCGCAAATTTCAAACCCTGGGCAATGTCTTTGTGTACAAGGCCAGCGACATCGAGCACCGTGCCACCACGACGCACGGTGAAGGGCTTGTCTGTCTCTGCCGGTTTTCCCGGCGTCTTGGTGTAGACACGGACGACCTCCAGCGCAGGAAACAGAAACGTCCCGAGTTCAGCGAGGCCATCGCCCGTTTTGGCTGACATCGTCAGCGTTGGAAAACGTAATCCGAGCAACTCCTCGAGAATCTCGATTTCTTCGGGGTCGGGATCGAGGTCACTCTTGTTGGCGATCAGGACGGTGGGCAGGTCGAGACGAAACGGATCGTCTGAGTCGTGCGCCGCCGCGGGTTCCGTTGGTTCCAATCCCGGCCACTCCGCGGTGAGGAAGACCTTCTTCTCCGCCAGGCGTGCGAGGGTCGCAGGAACCTGCTCCAGGCAATCGGGGTCGCTGATATCGACAACGAGCAATACGCCGTCGGCAGGCTGCAGTGCATTGACCAGCCACGGTTCCATGAAGTCAGCTGAAACCGGCGGCAGGTCTACCAGCTGAAAATGGACATCCTCATAAGGGAGCATGCCCGGCACCGGCAGGTGAGTGGTGTACGGGTAGGGACCGATGTCAGTGTGTGATCCGGTCAGCCGGGCGTGCAAACTGGATTTGCCGGCGTTGGGCGGGCCCACGAGGCAAAGCTGTGCGGCGCCTTCGGGACGTACAACATGCGATGGGCCGCTGCGACGACCGCCTTTCTTCGGGCCTGCGAGCTCCTCGGACAGCTGCTTGATGCGCGTCTTGATATCGGCCTGCAGGTGCTCGGTGCCCTTGTGCTTGGGAATAGTCCTGAACATTTCCCGCAGGCAATCCAGGCGCTCCTTCGGCTCGCTCGCCTTGCGGTAAGCTTCCTCGGCTTTCTTGTATCCGGGTGTGACGTTCGTGGGCATACAGGCGAATTTTACCTGAGTAATTCGCCCCGTCATGCAGAAGACGATCGAAAACGCTATTTGATTGCCTGCACCGCTATTCAATCTCCGAGAGGCTGGTTATTCCGCGTTCAGCCTTTTGCTCGGCCACCATCCGTTCCACGTCCGCTAGAAGCTGCCGGGCGTCGTAGACGATACCGTCCTTGATGGTGTACCTGATGCCTCCCACACGCTCGACCTCGCCGGATTCCTCGTTCAGTCGCAGGGCGCCCGTGCCGTACAAGACCTTGAGGTTGGCGATCGGGTCTTCCGTTACGATGACGAGGTCGGCGAGCAAACCGGCGCGCACGACACCGAACTCGATGGGTTTCCCTTTGGGCTCGAACAGGGCCTCGGCCCCGTGCAGCGTAGCCGCACGGATCACCTCGAGCGGATGGAAGCCGGCTTCCTGGAGCAGTTCCATTTCTGCAATCGTTGCGAACCCGAACGTGTTGTAGATGTAACCGGCGTCCGAACTGACCGTGACACGACCGCCCATGTTCTTGTAGTCGTTGAGGAGCGCCATCCAGACCCGGTAGAAATTCCGCCAGGCCACCTCGTCCCACGTGGTCCAGTCGTAAAAGTAGGAGCCATGGTTAACGCGACTGGGACGGTAAAAATCCCATAGCGACGGCAATGTGTATTTCTCGTGCCAGTCCGCGTTGCGACGTTGCATGACGTCACGGCCGGCCAGGTAGGCTGTCATCGTGGGGTCCAGGATCACGCCACGCTCTTTGAACTCCTCCAGCAGGGTGCGCCACTCCTTGCTGCCTTGCGCGTGTACCAGGCTCCATTGCCGCGCCACCTGGCCAAAGCGTTGTTGCTCATCGTGGTTGTTGTACCCGGGGGGCCATGGCTGGATGTTGTGGTTGTCGTAGAGCGCCTCGAACAAGCCGTAGAAATGGGTGACCGTACCGAGGCCGAGCCGCACTGCATCGAGGGCGTTCATGTTGGCAACGCCGGTCTGGCTCAGGTGGGCAGTGGAACCCAGTCCGAGTTTTTTCGCCTCGTCCAGCAGCGCCGCCATGATCTCAGGCGGATACGCCGTGAGCTTCAGCCCATCGATGCCGGTTCTTGCCGCTTTTTTCACCCAGTCGCGCGCTTTCTCCGGTGTTTCGATTGTCCCCTCCCATTCGTCGAAGGGGAGCCGATACGTGAACATACGCGGCGCTGTTATCTCGTTGCGCGCGCTGCGGGCTTTCTCGCTTTCCGAGAATTCGGGGGACGCGAACGGAACCCCGCGGCCGGTGGTGACACCGTGGGCCAACCAGAGCTTGTAGACATACTCTGCTTCGGGCGTTTTGGGAGTGTCGCCCGAGTGCAGGTGCAGGTCGACGAATCCGGGTAGCACGTACATGCCCGTAGCGTCGATCTCCCTTGATGCCTGCTCAGGCTTATCGGCAGGGCGCATGTCACCCGCGATGTATTCGGTCTTGACGACGGCGGCAATGCGGTTGCCCTCAATCACGATGTTCATGGGGCCGCCAGCGGGTGCGCCCGAACCATCGATGACCGTTGCATTGCGGATTACGAGTCTCTCGAAGGGGCCTTCGCCTTCGGCGCGCGCTGGCGCTGGTAGCGGATCTATGGAACTGTCCTGGCCCACAGCAACCGACGACCAGCAGACGAGGACAAGAGTGGCCAGTGGCAGCGAGCTACCGCGCATGAAGTCGCGATCCAATTTCAACGGCCGTCTGCGAAGGGCGCCGGACTTATCAAATCACTTCACGCCATGCATGAGCTTGTTGATCAGCGGAGCGATCAGGAACAACAGCACGCCGGAGCCGAGCAGCGCCCAGAATCCGAATGTGTAGCCCACCAACGCGGAGTCCGTGCTGAGGCCTTCCGTACCGCTCATTCGGCCGGCGAAGATGCCCGACAGGTTGTTGCCGATGGCGATCGACAGGAACCAGCCGCCCATGGCGAGACCGCCGAGACGTGCAGGCGCCAGCTTGGTCGTCATCGACAAGCCGATCGGAGACAGACACAGTTCGCCAACGGACTGGATCACGTAGACCATGAACAGCGTCCAGAACGGAATCTTCAGCGTTTCCGGATCGACGAAGCGCGACAGGGCCAGCATCAGCAAAAGAAACGCCAGGCCGTTGAAGATCAGGCCTATACCGAATTTTCGTGGTATTGACGGATTGTTACTGCCCATCTTTACCCACAGCCAGGCGAGTATCGGGGCGAGCGTGATGATGGCAACGGAGTTGATCGACTGGAACCACGCGACCGGGAATATCCAGCCACCCATATCGCGGTCGACAATCTTGTCGGCGAGGAAGTTGAATGAGCTGCCGGCCTGCTCGAAGAATATCCAGAACATGATGTTGAAGCCGAAGATCACCAGCATCGCGATGACTTTGTCGCGTGCTACCGAGCCTTCCCGGATTCCCTCGATCACCAGCATGATCGCCGGGCCGATAAACAGCACCATGAGTAGAATCTGCAGCACCGTGGCATCGATTGTCAGCAGGAAATAAAACATCGGTATGCCGACGCCGGCGCCGATCAGGAGCACTTTCAGGACACGGCCCAGGCCGGTCGCATCGGGAGCCGGTGCGCCGATGCCCTTGAGCATTTTGCGGCCGAGCCAGAACCAGACAAGGCTGAGTATCATGCCAAAGCCGGCAGCGATGAAGACGACCTTGTATGCCGGCATCCCGTTGTCGCTGAAGTACTTCTGCGCGAGGATCTGCGTGACGATCGGCGCGATCATCGCGCCGAGATTGATACCCATATAAAAGATCGTGAACCCGGAATCGCGACGAATGTCACCTGTCGCATACAACTTTCCGACCAGGGTCGAGATAATCGGTTTGAACAGGCCGTTACCGACAATCACGGTGGCCAGGCCGAGCTTGAATATCTGCTCGCTCGGAATCGCGATCATGAACAGACCGGTCGCCATGATGACTGCGCCGAGCAGAATCGAGCGCTGGAAGCCTATGATCTTGTCCGCGATATAGCCGCCGAAGATAGCGCCGGCATATACCAGGGCGAGGTACGCGCCATACAATTCACTGGCAGGCTTTTCGCCCGTGGCGTCGCCGCCATAGAACTCGGCGACGATATACAACACCATGGCCCAGCGAATTCCGTAGAACGCAAAGCGCTCCCAGAACTCCGACATGAACAGCATCCACAGCGGTTTCGGGTGGCCAAGAAACTGCTTGAACTCGGGCGGTGGCGCCTCAGGTGTCGCGGATATGTCGGTGCTGCTCATGCAAATTTCCCCCAATGGGCATTAAGGAACCGGTGGAGGTTCACAGATTGTGGCCGTCCCCGTCAACTGTAATTCGAGATCTTATGCACAACGGTTCTGTTGGGCGAAGCACGATCGCTATTTTTCGTCCTAATCGTCGTCGCTTATTTCAACGCGAATACGCGCGATCGGCTCGAGTCGCCCCAGCTGAGCATTGTGTTGCCCTAAATAGACATAAAAGCTCTCGCCGGGTTCAGGCAGGCTGTCGTTAATCAGGGGGATATGCAGCGTCTCCGCTTCTTCTCCTGACGTAAAACCTTCCATGGGCTGCGCAAGAGGGATGTAGTCATCTTCGGCGACGGCCGTGTTATTGCCTGTCCACCAAAAAACCGGGTCGGTCGTTGTTCCCGGATGTCGGCTGGCAATTCGTGCAGCGCCGTCGCGTTCGGATACGTAAACAACGGACTGGATTAGTGTGAATCCGGGCTCCGCTTGCGACGAAGTGTCAACGTTCGGCGCACTGATAAGTTCATCGGTAGTGATATCGTTGTTTGCGACAATCTCGTCAACCGGAATTGCGCCGGGTTCTTCTGCGTTTGTATCGTCCTCGGCAACAGGCTCAACCTCGGAGGCCGGTTGTACCAACGCGGGTTCCGCAGCCACTGGGACCACCGGATCAGGGTCGCTCGCGATGAGTGGCAAGTTACTGTCGGCGCTTCCCGCAAATCTGCTGTCCACGTACGAATCGGTGACGGAGATCAGCCTGGTTACGTCGTCGTACGGTTGTCCATAGAAATACCAGGCACCGATCCCGATGAGAATCGTCAGCAGAACATACGGCCGCACCCGCCTGGGACGCTTGCCCTTTGCGCGGGCCGGTTCGAGGGCATCTTCGCTGCGCGCAATCGGAGCCGCCCGAGTAGTGGTGGAGGCAACGGGAGTCGGTCTGTTGCTGGAACGTCCTGCCGAGTGCGTTGCCGGGGATGTCTTGTTCGCAAGATGATTCGACGAGGATTTGTGCGGCGGCGTTGCCTCATCCGACGGCCGCAAACGCTCTGTGCCCTTGACCCCGAATTCGTGAAGAAAATCGGTGAGCGCGGGCGCTCCCGTTTCGCTATCGAATAATAATGCCTTACTAAGTGCGTTCCACTGTGTCTCCGCAAGGGAATCGATACGAGTGGGCTCGAGTCCCGCACGACGAGCATCGGCCAGGGAGTGGAAGTTGAATGGGTGTTTTCCGGCCAACATCTCGTAGGTCAGGCACGCGAGCCCATAAATGTCGTCCGCGATGTCGTTACGACTGAAGGGGTCCCCGGAAGCGACACCGCGGAGTATCGTTATGGCGGAGTCCAGTGGCACGGTATCGAGCAGCCGGATTTCGAGATTTTCGGTAACGAAGACGTTTTCGGCCTTCAACCGGCCGTGCACTATGGAATTGGCATGCAGGAACTGGAGCGCGTCGCCAACAGCCCGAATGACGGGGATCGTCTCATCCAACGGCAGCGTCGTACTCTCGTCCAGTATCAGTCGCAGCGATGCGCCTTCGAGAAGGTCCGTGACGAGATAGCCGAGTTCTCCATCTTGGTCGAAGTGCAGATACGGGACAATATTCGGGTGAGGAGCGGCTTGAAGAACGGCGTAGCCTAGTTTGAGCTTGTTAAAAAGTCCCCGGTCCAGTGTGATCCTGTCCGGAAGCAACTGGACGGCCACGCGTCGCTCGACACCGAGTTCACGGTGTCCTTCATCGGCCGCCTTGTAAATTTCCCCCAGCTGGCCGCGCCCAATTCGCTCGAGCAATCGATAACGACTGTCGACGAGGCGTCGATCCATCTTATCTGTCTGCTGTTCGTGACCTAGCTCTGCTGTTTTCATTATCAGCTCTGCCTTGGTGCACTCAATGCCAGGTGCTGCTCGAAGCGTTCTCGTGCGCGATACGGCAATGTGACCGTTTGGTGGAGGGCTCACCGAGTCTTATCTGAATTGTTGGAGTACGGCGTCGACCCTTAACAAGGAGTCTAGCACCTCCGCCGGATTCCGGTGAGGAACGCGCAATAGCCGATCCCTGGCGTCAGCAGAAATGCTGCCGCGACAGCAGGCGCTGCGGGGTCACGCTAAATTTTTGATTTTTGATTCAGGGACTTACTATAAACGCCCGTGCTGGAACAGCTTCCAGCCATTGTCGGGGGCGTTGGACGAATATGGCGCGAGTGCGCTGAAAAGAATCCGGTCGCCGGTGTCGGTCATTCGCGGCACTTCGGCAAAAAGACTGGAAACGCCGTCGGGCTTTGTCTCGAGTCGCAAGAGCTGTTGCACCTGCGTCCCTTGTCGGTCTGCCCAATACAACGTGTAGGTACCGCCGGTGTTCAAACCGTTCAGATCCGCATACGACATGAACGTAATCCATGCCCCGTTACCGGAGATGTCGACCGCGGGCGCTGTACCGTTGAACGTTAAACCGGAATCCTGGGCCGTGTCGGTGATTCGTTGCATGCCTGTGCCGTCACTGTTTACGACGTAAACTTCCAGCATCCCGTCCGCATTGCTGCCGGCCGTGAATTCTGCAGCAGATGTAAACACGACGTACGCGCCGTCGTCAGAAAGCCTGGGCGTTATGGAATCACCACTGCTCATCGTGAGTTGCATGTGGCTCGTGCCGTCGATATTCATCGCATAGATCTCACGACTGCCATCGGCATTCGTACCGAACGGATCACCTGAGCCCACCCAGACGAGCTTGGTGCCGTCGTCGGAGAGTTCAACGGACTCTGCCGAGGTCGCACCCGTCGTCAGCTGTGTCAGGTTGCTGCCGTCGAGCGCGATCGAGAAGATCTGGGTGTCGTTTGCCGGATTACCGCCAGTCAGGTCATCCGACGAGGTAAACACGATCGCCGATCCATCGGTCGAAACGCCAGGGTTCGCTATAGACCCGGAGGTCAAAGAGGTTACCTGGAGAACCGCGCTGCCATCGGTGGCTGCTGCGAACAGGTTTAGTGCGTTGGTCGGGTTATCGCCGGTGATGTCCTGGTCGGATACGAATACGACGACCGCACCGCTGCTGTCGATATCAAAGTCGTTTGTGTTGCGGAAACCGCCGCCGTTGCCCGATGTAATTTGTACCGGTGCCGTACCGCCGGCCACCATCGAGAATAGCTGATCATCGCCCGTCGGGTTGCTGCCAAGCGGATCGGAGCTTGCGATGAACACGGCGATCGTTCCCGTCCCGTTCATTTCGACATCGTCGAAACCGACGTTGCCCGGTGCCTCCGCATGGAGCAGTACCGCCAATCCGAGGGACCCGGCAGTGCCGCCACCAGTGCCACCAGTGCCACCAGTACCACCGGTCCCACCAGTTCCCCCGGTGCCGCCAGTATTTCCGGCCCCGGGATCGCCCCAAAAAGCGCTGTCAGAGTCGTTACAGCCAATCAGCATCGAACAGATTGATAGTGCGATCAACGTACGGAACCGGGTGCTCATCGGGTTTCCCCATCGGTGAATCAATTCCCCGATTTTCCATCAGCAGGCGGCCCGGTTCCGTGGCCGATGTCTCAGTTTTTTCATAATCCGGGATACGGTGTCAACTCGTTGATTTTCTTTATATTTGTAGGAGGAACAACTTGGTTGATGCTATCATCGACATGGCAACGAACAGACTGCCGAGAGCGCGCTATTTTCCTGATACTGTTGTCGAGGTGATTTGGTGATGCCCAGGTCCGGGCTGGTTGTTTCCGCGCTGCGGGCAAATGCCGCTCGTGGGGGACGACTTTCGGGAGTCTTGGATATTGGTCCACGGACCACTCTCGCCTTAATTATCCTCGTCGCCTGCCGAATCGGGGCCGCGGCGGAGGAGCAATCGAGGCAATGTACCGACAGCGGCCCGGATGCGCTCGTAAGCGCACCTACTGTGACCGTGTCTACGCTGAATGTCAGTCATGGCCGCAGAACAGCACTGAACCAGCTCTTCGTAAGCAAGAAACGCACTTACAGGAATCTCGACGGGATTGCTTCGTTGCTCGACGAAATCGGCGCGGATTTCATTGCACTGCAGGAGGCAGACGCGGCCTCAAAATGGAGCGGCACATTCGATCACGTCCAGTATCTTGTCGACAACACCGGGTACAACTGCTTCATCCACGGGCGTCATGCCCGCAGTTGGTTGTATTCCTATGGCACGGCGCTACTGTCGAAGAGCGGTCTCGTCGATTCGAGAGCGGTCGACTTCGAGCCATCTTTCCCAACGACAACCAAGGGATATGTCCAGGCGAAATTCGACTGGCACGTGGACGGCAACATCGTTCCCGTTACGCTTGTGTCGGTGCATCTGGATTATTCGCGAAAGAAAGTCCGCGATTCGCAGATCGAGGAAATGATCGCCACCCTCTCCGATTTGAATTCCGAGCTGATAATTATGGGAGACCTGAACAGTCGCTGGTCAGACAAACGATCGCACGTCCGGGACCTGGCGAATCGACTCGGGCTCGACGCATATGATTCGGATGCTGCCGATCTGGGAACTTACAAGTCGACCACAGGCAAACGCCTCGATTGGATTCTGGTCTCTCCGCGACTAGAATTTATCGAGTACAAGGTGCTGCCGGATATAGTCGCCGACCACCTGGCCGTATACGCCGAGATTCGGTACCGGGGAGAATAAGAAGAGATGCTGCCGGAGCGAGTGAAATTGTGGGTACTGTTGACCGTCGCCGTCGGTCTTTCAGCGTGTGCGACCTATCAAATCGCTCCGGACGACTGTCCTTCCGGTACCCAGAAGCTCGACGGATGTCCGCCGGTAGGTGCCGTCGCCGATGCCGAGATCGCGGAGCTGTACGCACAGCGCGCGTGGGTGAGTCCTTCAGAGCTCGACATCGATCCGGTCGAGCTCGGCAGCAATGCAAAGATACCGATCAATAGCGTCCGTGCGAAATTCATCGGCTCCACGGATGCCGGTGCACTGACTTCCCTGGCAGTGAAGATCTGGCTGATCGAGAACGCCGAGCACACCGTTGATGTCATGTACTACATCTTCAGGGACGACCTGGCTGGTCACGCGATACTCGGTGCGCTGTGCGATGCGGTACAGCGAGGTATCGATATTCGGATCATGGTCGACTCGCTCGGTTCATCGAACCTGAAGAAGAAACACCTGAAGGCTCTCGAAAGTTGTGCCATGGACGCTGGGTTTATTCGGAATACCGACGGCGAAATTACTATTACCAAGGCGCGGGTGCAGCCAGTGATCTTCAATGCCGCGTCCAGAATATTTGTCAATCACAATCGCCGTTCACACGACAAACTGTTGGTCATCGACGGCAATTTTTTCGACAAGTCTGCGGTCATTACGGGCGGCAGAAATGTATCTCTGGACTATTACGGGCTCCTCGAGGACGGCTCCCCGAATCCGCACACATATCGCGATGCAGAAATCTTTCTGCGCGGCGGAGAGGCTGGCGCAACTGAAGAGCACACGATCGGCAAGGTCTCAGAGATTTATTACTCGCTGTTATTCCTTTTCAAAAATAACAAGCGCCTGACGATGTCGCAGACGAGTGATCCACGGCAAGCTTATAGTGACGAACGGCAGATGTTTCGTGACAGCTTGTCAGCTCTAAAGAAGCTACCGCGATTCGAAAAGTACTTCAGGACGATGTCGTACTACGCGACAGAGGAATTCCATGAGGCGGACGTACGCCTCGTGCACGAACTCGCCAATCTCACCAATAAAAAAGTCGTTTCCAATGCCGTCGAGAACGCGGGTCTGAATCCGAATTCGATTATGACCAATCTTGCGAAAGCTCGTGCTATGGCGTACGAGACGGTGCAGATTGTATCGCCGTACATGTTCGCCGCGCTTTACAAAGACAAAGACGGCAACGTGGTGCATGACGGGGCCCGCAACTTACTCGACTGGTTGGAAAAACACCCGGAGAGCACTGTAGACGTAGTTACCAACTCCGTTTTGACAGGGGATAATTTCTTCACGCAAGCTGTCATCGACATGGACATGGTTCCCCGCCTTCTGATGTCCGAAGAGATGCAGAAACAGTGGCTCGCCAAACCTGAGCAAAGCGAACTGAATCCCGAACTCGTGGAGAGCGAGGCCTGGATTGCCATAGTCAACCACCCACGCCTGAAGATATACGAGACCGGCAAGCTCGACGACGAGCTTTTCGGCGGCGACTACCACCACTCCAAGTTGCACGCTAAATACACCGTCAGTGACGACACCGGCTTCGTCGGAACGACCAACTTCGATTATCGATCCATGCTGTATAACAACGAGATGGGCTTTCTCTTCCGCAGCCAGGGGCTCGCCGATGACATCAGGGAGAATACCGATTATCTCCTCAGCCTCTCGTACCGGTGGGGCTCCCCGGAGTGGCTGGAGATGCGCAGGCAGCTCATGGAGATGAAGGGCAGGAAGGCATCGACAACCCGGAAGCAAAGAGGGATCTACAAGACACTAAAGAATACCGGGCTGCAGTGGTGGTTCTGAGCGCCGGAAGGACAGGCGGCCCGGCCACGACGCATGGTAGTTTGACGCCACGATGAACAGATTAAGGCCCTTGCTCGAACGGGAGGGGCCGGTCATTCTCGATGGCGGCCTGGCAACGCAGCTCGAGTCCATGGGTTTCGATATCGGCGGCGACTTGTGGTCGGCGGCGCTGTTGGCCAGCGAACCACGGGCAATCATCGATGCCCATCGGGCATATCTCGACGCCGGCGCCGAGTGCATAGTCAGCGCCAGCTACCAGGCGAGCCGTGCCGGCTTCATGTCGCACGGGCACAGCGCGGAGGAAGCCGACCGCCTGATCGCCAGTTCCGTCGAACTTGCCCGAACCGCGCGTGACGAATGTATGTCAGACAATCCTGACATTCGGTATCAGCCTATCGTCGCGGCGAGCGTCGGTCCGTATGGCGCGGCAATGCATGACGGTTCCGAATACACCGGCGACTACGACGTTTCCGACCACGATCTGCGTCGCTTTCATTCATCGCGGTTGCGGCTACTCGACAGTTGCGGCGCGGACGTACTCGCCGTGGAGACGATTCCGAATTTCCGCGAGGCAGAAATCCTGTGTGATCTTCTCGAGGAAGTTTCGACGCCCGCCTGGGTGTCTTTTGCTTGTCGGGATGAGCGACATATCAGTGACGGCTCGCCGCTCCGGGAGTCAGCGAGCCTGTGCGCCAGTCATCCTCGCGTGCTGGCGGTCGGTATCAACTGCACACCGCCGCAGATCATCCTGCCGCTGATCGAGGAAGTTCAGTCCGCGGCACCGGACAAAGCGATCGTTGTCTATCCCAACTCGGGAGAGACGTATCACGTCGAGGACAACAGCTGGTCCGGCCAGGCCTGCGATCTCGATAGAGAATTCAATGTAGCTGTCTGGCATGCAGCCGGCGCGAAATTGATCGGTGGCTGCTGCCGGACGGGGCCGGACGATATCGCATGTATCAGAAGTCGGCTGGCAAGCTAACCGCTGTCGTTCACACCTTCTGCCGCGACTCAGTCTCCCGCCAACTCACGCAGGATAATGCTCCAGTGGTCCAGGGCGTCGTAGAAGGAATCGATGGGAGCGCGCTCGTTGAGTCCGTGTGCGTACATGTCGTCGGGGTTCATGAAACGACCGCTGACCGCCCAGGTAGGAATGCCCGCTCTGCGAAAGTGCATGCCGTCAGTTCCGCCGGATTCCATGTAGGGCAAGATCTGCACATCCGGGTATCGGCCGTGTACCGCCTTGGCAACGGCTGCGGTTACATCCTCCCGTAGCTCCGAGACCGGACTCTCGACAGGGTCGTCCAGTAAGTCAAACTCGGCGGCATCGTTGCCGACGACGTCTTGCAGCGCCTTCTCGATCTCAGTTACCGCGACACCGGGAAAAATTCGACAGTTCACGGTCGCCGTGGCCGACTGTGGCAGGGCGTTTTCGGCATGTCCGGCCGACAACATGGTGACGACACAGGTGGTGCGTGTGGATCCGACGTAGGAGGACTCCACTGCCAGCCTGTCCGCCGCTGACTGGTCCTCCGGATTGTCGGCGAAGCGATTCATTGCAGCGCCCAGCTCTCCGCCGAGGTTGGTACCAGTCACCCGGAAAAAGTCACGGGTCATCTGGCTCCAGCGCACCGGGAATTGATGGGCCTGGATTTTCGTGATCGCATCCGCAAGGTCGTAAATAGCGTTGTCCGGTCGCGGTCTCGAGCTGTGACCACCGGGATTGCGGATGGTCATTTCCCATGTTGCGAAAGTCTTCTCCGCCGCCTGGATTTTGTAGATGACCGCGTTGCCTTGCTTGTCGAGAGAACCGCCACCGGCGTCCGAATTGAGCGCAAATTCCGCTTCCGCCAGGTCGGGCCGTTCATTGGCGAGCATGCGGGTGGTGACCATGCCGCTTTCTTCGTCCCCCGAAAAGGCCAGTATCAGGTCCCGGTTTGGCACGAAACCCTCTTTCTTCAGGCGGATAAATGTCGACGTAAGCTGGGCTATTCCGAACTTATTGTCGATGGTACCGCGGGCATAGAAATAGTCTTGGTCCTGGGTGAGTTCGAAGGGCGGGCGCACCCAGTCTTCGGCGTTCGCCTCCACGACATCCATGTGACCGAGCAGGAGTATTGGTTTCTCTACAGAGCTCAAGCTGCCGCGGTAGCGGGCGATGAATGCCGCTGTGGGCGGCATCAGAACGACCTCGACATCTTCGGCCGGGAAGCCGGCCGCGATTAGTTCATCAGCAAGATACTGCGCTACCTTGGGCGTATTACCTTTGAGCTTCGAGGTATCAACCTCGACGATCGTTCGATAGATTTCCAGCGTCTTGCGTGCATGCTCGGATGATCTGTCCTGCGCGAAGCTCACGGGAGCAATGCAAACGGCGATCAAGGAGAGAATAAACGTGCGCATCAGGATCATGCCTCTTGAAGGGGACGCCAGTATCTTGTGTCGTACTCTGGAATGCAATTGCCGCCCATGTATGCGATAGAATCTGGCGGCGATTGAAATACGCCAACCTGGTCCGCTGCAACGTCATGAACAGAATTCTATTGGTACGGCACGACAAGATCGGAGATTTCGTACTGACGTGGCCCGCGTTCTATTTGACCAGGGCTGCGTTCCCGGACGCGATCATCGATGTATTAGTCGCACCTGAGATCGTACCGTTCGCCGAGCTTTGCCCCTATATCGATAACGTCATAGCTGATACCGACGACGATCAGGCGATCACCGACGCGATAGTCGCAGGCAACTACGACGCCGCGATCGCGTTGCACTCGCCATGGCGCATCTGCAAGATTTTCAGGGACGCGAAAGTCCCGTATACGCTGGGACCCAAGCACAGGTGGTACCAGTTCCTCTATGAAGACCGCGCCAGCGCGAAATACGAGAAAGGCGAGCCCTGCTGGCGGGGTAACTGCCTGATCGTCGAGCATTTCATCCGGCGCCAGGGGAAGGAGATACCGATCATGCCGGCACGGCTCTGGGACAATTCACCCGAGCGCGAACACTGGCAAGACTATTACGGGCGGCACGGTGACGAATTACTCGTGTTTGTTCATGCGGGGACGGGTGGCTCGTCGGGCAGCCTGAGTATCGGCGGATTCACCCGCCTGCTTTCCCGGGCACGGCAATCGAGCAAGGTCTCTTTCAAAGTTGTCCTGACATATTCCGGCGAAGAAAAGGCGGCAGCGACCGAACTTCACGAGCAACTCGCTGCGAACGGTGTGAATGCGGCGCTCGCGACGCCCCTGGACGACCTGGCCGAGTTCGCTCGCTCGCTGGTTGCTGCCGACATGTTCGTTGCAGGCTCGACCGGTCCGCTGCACCTTGCGGGTCTGCATGATATTCCGACGGTCGGATTTTATGCCGGACGGCGCTCCCGCCCGGATATTCGCTGGCAGACACTAACTCAGGCAAGCAAGCGCCTCTCATTCACTCCCCCAATTGGCAGACGCACGGGCCGCGACATGTCCCTTATCGATGTGGAGAAGGCCGGTAGCGAAATCGCGGGCTTTCTCGATGCTCATTACTTAAACTAGTACGCGATTCCCTGTCAGGACTTCAAGACGGGTCGACAATGAAAAAAGCGATATTCACTCTCGCCATCGGCGATGAAAACCCGATGTACCAGGCGGCGCTGAAGACATTTCAACGCTATGCCGACACTGTTGAGGCAGACCTGGTCGTTGCCAAAGAGCTCCACTACCCGATAACACTGGACAATCCCAGGCATACGGCAAGCCCGGCGTGGACCGAGAAGCTCTACATCGGGGAGCTGCTGAAAGACTACGACAGGGTCCTGTACCTCGACGCGGATATCCTGGTCGCGCCGCACGCCGAAAATATATTTGAAGTGTATCCGGACCTGGAAACGCTATACGTTTTCAACGAAGGACAGCACCTCGAGCGCCAGCATGTTATCGACAAGATAACGGCCATCCTGGGGCCTTTGGACAACTGGCCGCAATTCAATGGCCGCCCGGTGTATTACAACGTGGGTTGCATGCTGATCTCCAAACAATGCCGGTTGTTCGACATCGCCAACATGGATGACCTGCAAAAGATCTGTAACTTCATTCAGTACTATGAACAAACGTACTTCAATTACATCATTCACCGTGACGGATTGAAGCACGAAGGCATTTCGGAAAAATTCAATCGCATGGATGTACTGGGGAAGGAGGGCTACCTCGACGCCAGCTTCATTCACTATGCGGGCAGGGGCTATACGAACAGCTCGCTCAAGCGCGAAACGAGGTTCATGAGAGATTATTGCGCATTGTTCGACGGAATTTTTGACGCGCAGGAACTCCGCAACGCCAACGAGGCGGGATGGAAGCTGTTTATCGACAAAGCGACGAAGCGCTACAAGTTACCCCGCGCGTTGATCGAGTTCCTGGCCCGGAAGTTCGTCACTATCTGACGCGCATTGCTGAACGAGAGCGTCCGGATGCTCAATTACAAGGTGTTCGTTATCAACCTGGCTCGCTCGCCGGAGCGCCTCGCGGCGATTGCGTCACAGCTTGATGCGATAAGCGTCCCGTTCGAGCGCGTTGATGCTCTGGACGGCAAGACACTATCGGACGATTTTATCGAAGAGGTGTCACCCGCACAGGTCGTCAGCAAGAGCTATCACAGGGCGCTGGGCAAGGCGGAAGTGGCGTGCAGTCTGAGCCACAAGAGAGCATGGCAGCAGATCATTGACGATGACCTGGATTTTGCGATCGTGCTCGAGGACGACGTCGAGTTGCTCGAGAACTTCAAAGAAGTGCTCACGCTGCTGTCGGAGTTGCCGCATGGCGACTGGGACTTCATAAAACTGTATGCACTGCGGCGTGGCGGTGGCAAGAACATCGCCAAACGCTTCGACTTCAAGGGCCATACGTTCGTGACGTATCACCGCTACCCCCTGGGCTTTGTGGGCCAGGCGGTTAGTCGCCAGGGTGCAGAGTCGCTGACACGTAACCTGCCATACGTCACGGAGCCCGTCGATGGCCAGTTGAAGTCCTGGTGGGAAACCGGCGTTTTTCCGTTCGGACTGGTTCCCTACTGCGTTTCGACGGACCTCGACGGTGTTTCGGATATCAACCCGAGCGGCAAGCTCGAGAAAATGCAGCAGAATCGCTACGTGAAGATCGTTAACAAGATACGCAGGGCAACCATGCGCCTGTGGTGGACGCCGAAGCTGAACCGGAAGTTTCATGACTTCAGGCAGAGCCTGAAGTAGAGCGCCTGGTCGCCAATATCGTGTCATCACTCATCAGCCACAATCAACTCGTCAATGCCAGGCGGATCCTGTACATGACGCACCTGGCGATCGGTGATTTTATTTACCAGGGTGTCTGGCTGAATGCACTCAAGTCGAAGTACCCGCACCTGGCCATCGACATCTGGTTCGACGATTGCCGCAGAAAGCCGCACAGCTGGGCGGCCGGAAGGAACGAGACGCTCGGCGAATGGCTGCAAGCCGATGGTTCATTCGACACGATCTTTCCGATCGTCGCCAACCTGGCGGAACGCGAAGCGCAGATCCGCACTGCCGCTAGCAACGACTATGACCTGATTGTCTTCATAGGCAAGAATCGCAGCGAGCAGTTCGCAAAAGTCGCCCGACAAATATCATCCTCCGCTTTTGCCGTGGCAACGAAAAGCAAACCGCTCAACAATCCTCTTGCGAAGTGGTGGTATTTCAAAAAGCTCGACGGACAGTTGTCTTTTGACGAGTACGCGAATCGGTACCAGCGCATCACGGATATTTATGCCAACGTCTTCAGGAAGGTGTTTGGACTGACCGCAGAAGATGCCGGTGGACGAGAGTCGCTTGCCATAAAGTACGACTCCCGGTACACGGCTAAAGCGAAGCAGTTTGTTGCGTCATTTAGTGACAACGACAGACAACGATATTTCGTCTTTCTCAATCACCTGTCGACAGCTGCGAGAAAAGACTATCCCTGGAACCAGCTCAGGGAAGTCATGCTTGCGCTGAACGAGCGCTTCGACAGGCTCGCGTTCATCGTCAACAGTCCGCCTGACAAATTTGACGAGACGACCACCCTGGTCGAACAAGATGAGCAACTAGGTGCCCTTGCGGTCAAGGCATTTACGGCAACCGAAAGCTTCTTCGAGCTACCGGCCGTCATGGCCGAGTGCGATATTGCAATAAGTGTCGACACGGCCACATCGCACCTGGCAGCCTCGCTCGATATCCCGCAGGTTGCGATCATGGCCGACGATGTGAAGCTGTGGCAGCCGCCCGGCGATGGCCTGATACTCGAGGGCAATGGTAAAGCGAGTTCAATTACGCCGGTTCAGATTATCGAGGCATTCAGCCAGCTGTATACGAGGTAGCCTGGCGCGAAAGCGGGGTCCTGTGCTACGAGACCAGCTTCTCTGCGTCCGCCATCAGCGCCTCCATCGCGGCCTGTGCTTCATCCCGGACGCTCTCTAACTCGTTCGTCGGCAGCGTGCGCGGCACCTCGATGGGCTCACCGACGGCAAGTACGACACGTGCGAACGGCTTCGGAATCATGAAGCTGTCCCAGGTACCCATGATCCAGGCCCGGCTGGCCGCACAGACGATAGGGACAATTGGTGCATCGCCCATGCGGGCCACCAGCACGGTGCCGGTCTTTATTTGCCATTTTGGCCCGAGCGGACCATCTGACATCGTCACGATCGACACACCGCGCTTCATCAATGCGACCGCATCACGCAGCACCAGCGCACCGGTTTCCTGTGCGGACCCGCGAATAACCTCCGCCCCCCAGGACCTGGCAACGGCAGCGGCCACCTCGCCGTCAACGGATGCCGAGATGATGAATCCTGCCTTGAATCCACGTCGTATCCAGTCGCGGATCAGGTGCGAGCCCGCGATTTGGTGTCCATGCCAGTAAACCGGCACAAAAGCACGATCGGTGTCCGCCAGAATTCTGTCGGCGACATTGCTGCCGATGCCCTTCTCGAAGCGATAGGTCGACGTGAGCACGAACAGGATGAATCGCAGTAATGGCTTACCGATCGCATAGGCGGTTCGTCGGCCGAAGGACATGCGGCGACCCGACCGCTTGCTGCGGCGCATTTCGACGTCGGAAAAGTCAGGTTTCTCGTTCATGGCAGGAAATCTATTGCGTGAATCCCTTTAGTTCCGCAATACGCTCCGCGACAGATTGCTTCTTTCTCAGAACCCAGAATACATGCTTGCCGAACAGGGTTTGCGGTGCGAGATTCAGTTTCACGCGATCCCAGAGAATGGCTTTGCGCCGCTTTTCATCCACGTGGGCATTCTTTCCCCGGTAGGCGAAGTACGCGACCAGCGATCCAAGGATGGCGAACGGGTACATCAGTAAGCCAAGAACGATGGCGCTTGTACTCCTGGCCGTTGTACGGCGCTCGATGATTTCAAACCCGGTTATCGAGCAAACCGTTTGCAGGTGTTGCACGGTACTCAGGAACAAGTGGCCGAAATAGAGTCTGTCGGACTCCTTTTCCGTAAACCACAGGCTGTCAATCTCGGTGACAGGCATGCGTCGCATCGAGTCCGACTCGACAAGCGCCATCCACACCCTGCCGCGAGCATTGGATAAATTGGGCGTCGTAATAATAAGAGTGCCACCTTCTTTCAGTGCCCTGTTGAATTCCCGAAAGATCGCCACCTTGTCCGGCATGTGCTCAATGCCTTCCTGGCAGATCAGGTAGTCGGCATATCCATCATCGACCGGGACACCGTCATTCAGGTCCGCGTACTCGCCCTTGACGCCTTCCACCTTCGTGAATTCAGGGTACAGATCAAAGGCACGAACCTGCGCCCCTCGTTTCGCAAACATGTAGCTCGCGCGACCTTCACCCGAGGGTATGTCGATAGCTATCTTGCCGCGCAGGTCCGGCAGGGACTCAATGTACGGCAAGACGTACCGGTCGATGCTGCCTTTAGGTTTAATGGCTTGTTCCGTCACCATGGATTCCAAAACAGGTTTGTCGGAGCGCTATTGTATGGATTTTGCAGTCGTTGAACCTGCTTTTGCCGAGAATACTACGTCCTGGTTATCTTCGACCGCAGACAAGTTGGTGATCGCTTGCAGGCCACTCTCGGTCAGCAAATAAACCTCATCACGAGACTCCACGTAGGACCTGATCGAATCCCGCGCAGTGTTTTCGTACCGGGACTTGTTGTACTCGACGCATAAGTACGCTTCGAAGTCGGCGCACACTTCCCGGAGTTCCAATACGATATCCTCTTCCATGCCCTCGACGTCGATCCAGAAGACGAGCATGTCGGGCTTGCCGCTGGTATCGAGGAGGCCCTTTATGAAGTCGGAAGTCTTGACGACGTCGAGCACGACTTCTTCGCAATCGGCGCTGCCGTCATCGCGTCGCGAGCCGCCCGGGTTTATGGGGTTGAACAGAAACGTCTGTTGGCAATTCTCGGCACCCAGCGCCTTATTAAAGACGGTCGTTATATCTCCACAGTCGTTCAGTACTACGTTGGCAGACAATAACTCGTAGATATATGGCACGGCTTCGATCGCAAAAACTTTCGAAAACAATCCGGACTTCGCAGCGTAGACGGTTTGGGTGCCGATATTTGCGCCGATGTCGAAGAAGCAGGCCGTCTTGCCTTTGGCTCTCGCGGAAATGAAATCCAGGTAATGATTCAGTTCGTCGTACTGCCAGCTGCCTCGCTCTATCAGCGCCGCCCCGATCGTGAAATCGGTTGGCGCGTACAGGAACTTGAGTCCGTTCTGGTCCTCCGCAACATAGGCATAGACGTTTTCCTGTTGTCTTAGCCTGTGTCGCGCTTTGACGAAGGCGCTCCGCCGCATCACGACGTTGTCGATAAAGCGATCTCTTGCCTGTTTCAGGCTGCGCAACAGCTTCACTGATAGTCTCTCTGACTCGTCACCGACGACCGTTCTGCCAATAATACGAGAGTTCTACACGTTCCATTCTGCTAAATTGAGCTGCGAGCAGTGACCGGCGACTGCCGAACGAAAACAAGACACAGGAGCGAGTTCATTGACTGCAATGCATGATTCACTCATCAGTTTGCTACCGCGCGTCTATTTTGGCGTGATTCTGCTTGGCCAGGCCACCGTCAGCCTTGCCCAGGCACCCATCATTCAACCCGGTGCACCGGGCGACTCGGCGCGCGAATTGAGTGCCGAAGAGGCGATCGAGATTGCCGATTCGAGCTATTCGCCAGCCGACGTGCAGTTCATGCAGGACATGATTCCGCACCATCACCAGGCCATCGAGATGGCCGCACTGGTCGCCGATCGCACGAACCGGCCGGAGCTGATCGACGTGGCCGGTCGGATCAACGCCTCGCAAGGAGACGAGATCGAGTTCATGCAACAGTGGTTGCGCGAGCGCAGCGAGGACGTGCCGGAACCCACCGCGCACGATGCGATGCACACCAGCCACGTGATGGCCGGCATGGCTACACCCGAACAGATGGCCGATCTTGCTGCATCGGACGGGACGGACTTCGACCGGTTGTTTCTGACTTTGATGATCACACACCACGAGGGTGCGGTGACTATGGTCGAGAAACTGCTCGAGTTGCCGGGGTCAGCCTATGACCCGGTGCTGTTCGAGTTCACGTCAGACATCACCAACGACCAGAATGCTGAGATCGAGCGGATGAATGCGCTTCTGGTCTCGTTGTCGGACGACCCGCGCGCCGGTCTCTCGGCGGGGCTCGACGATGCCGGCCAGGCAATCCTGAACATGGAGCTCGTCTACTCGTTGCCAAGGCCAGCCGGGTTCTTCGACCCGAAGAATCCTGGCGAGCTGCCAGCAAAGCCCTTGCCTGACGAGGCCGAAGACGCCGCGGATGATGCGGCCGAAGACGACGGATTTGGCGAGGACGACGATGGGCGCTACCCGCTTCTGAGTTTTTCCAATACAGACATGGCTTTCGCCGGCGACGTGATGGCGGCTGGCAGCTACCACGGCTTCAACATCTACCGCCTGCAGGCAGACGGCTTTCCCGAGCTTCTGAGCTCAGTTGTGTGTCCGGGTGGACAGGGTGACGTGTCCATCGTCGGCGATTTGCTGATTATGTCGGTGGAACAGACACGTGGTCGACTTGACTGTGGGCTCGAGGGCGTCAGCGAGGATGTCAGCACCGAGCGATTCCGCGGGATTCGTATCTTCGACATTAGCGACCTGGCACGGCCGGTGCAGGTAGGCGCGGTACAAACCTGTCGTGGCTCGCACACGCATTCCGTCGTCGCAGGACCGGACGATAGCGGCAAGATTATCGTCTACAACTCCGGAACCTCGTCGGTGCGCGAGGAAGATGAGATGGCAGGTTGTATCAACGAACTGCCTGGCGATGATCGAACCGCGCTGTTCCGCATCGACGTGATCGAGATTCCGGTCGACGATCCGGGACAGGCACGGATCGTCGACAGCCCTGCGGTGTTCGCCGATCCCGAGACTGGCGTACTCGGGGGTTTGTGGCGAGGTGGCGACCACGGCGACGAAACGCAGGAGACCAGCCAGACCGACCAATGCCACGACATCACCGTGTTTCCTGAACGCGGCATTGCCGCCGGCGCATGTTCGGGCAACGGCATCCTGTTCGATATCTCCGACCCACGGAACCCGCAACGCATTGACGAGGTTGTCGACACGGGTTTTGCGTACTGGCATTCGGCGACGTTCAACAACGATGGCACCAAAGTTCTTTTCACCGATGAATGGGGCGGTGGCAGTCGGCCGCGCTGTCGTGCCTACGATCCGCTGACCTGGGGCGCGGACGCAATTTACGACATCGTCGACGGCCAGCTGGAGTTCCGCGGCCATTTCAAAATGCCGGCTCCGCAGGTCGAGCAGGAAAATTGCGTGGCGCACAATGGTTCCATCGTGCCTGTGCCGGGCCGCGACATCTTCGTTCAGGCCTGGTACCAGGGCGGCATCTCGGTAATCGACTTCACAGACTCAGCCAACCCGGTCGAGATCGCGTACTTCGACCGTGGTCCTATCTATGCCGAGGACCTGATAACGGGTGGCTTCTGGTCCGCTTATTGGTATGACGGCCGCATTTACGGTACAGAAATCGTGCGCGGGCTGGACGTGCTGGCGCTGGTGCCCAGCGAGTACTTGTCAGAGAGCGAAATCGCTGCAGCGACCCTGGCCGAGCAGGGCGGCGTGTTCAACCCGCAGCAACAGTTTCCGGTTAGTTGGCCGGCCGACCCGATCGTGGCCCAGGCGTACCTCGATCAGCTCGAGCGTGGCAATGCGTTGTCGGAATCGGTCGTGGCCGAACTGGCTGAAGCGCTGGACGCCGCGGCATCGCTCCTCCAGGACGGCGGCAACAACGGGGACCTGGCCGCTAGCCTGGAATCGTTAGCGGCGGCGTTGGACGCAGGCGACGGTGATGCGATTACGATGAGACAGCGTGCCGGGCTGGCTGAGACCCTGGGCGGGATCGCGGACAGCTTGCGCTAGTACTGACGAATATGAAGCTACCCCGCCTTCGAACGGTCTTACTCACACCGCTTGTTCTGTTCGCGTTGTTGTACGTCACGCTGGCCGTCAAGCTCGCGCTTGATGACGATTCGATAGAGATACTCAAGGTAGCACCCACCGTCCACGATACGATCGCGATATTTGGTGCGAGCGGGACCGCCGGGGATGGCATATTGAAAGCTGCTCTGGCTGATCCTGACGTCAGGAAAATTCATGTCATTACGCGACGGGCGACACCGCGCATGGAAGCAGGCGTCGCCTCGGGCAAGGTGGAGATGACACTGCACATGGATTATCTCGATTACGCGGCAGTCCATGACCGGATTACTGAGGTGGACGCAGTCTTCTGGGCCATTGGCACGAGCACCGTGGGAGTTGACGAGCAAACCTACGGCAAGATCCATGTCGATTTTCCAATGCAGTTCGTCACCGAGTGGACCAGCGTCAGCGACAAGCCCCATATCTCATTCCACTATGTCAGTTCCAGTGACATTTCGGCGGACTCAAGCATGATGTGGGCACGCGAAAAGGTACGCGCTGAAAATTCGCTATTCGAGTTCGCCGAAGGGTCGAATCTTCGGGTGATTGCTTATCGGCCGGACTACATAGGACCGACAAAAGAAGAAGCACACATTGGCCAGAATCTCCTGTACTGGTTCTTCGCGCCGGTCAACTCCGCGGTAAGGGCAACCCAGATCGGGCAGGCGATGATAGAGGTGACAGCGCGCGGCAACGAATTCGAGAACGGGGACAAGATCGGGACCGGCAGTATCATTCGTTACAGCGACGCGTATGAGCGGCGCCGGTTTCACGACATATTGCCGTAGGGTGTGCGAATTCGTCATCGTCTCGCTGGTCGGCGATACGTACAAGCCGTATTGCCGCCTAATCTGAGCTTGATTACTGTGAGCCGGTTAGGAGAAACGCATGCCCATTGGAACGCCTTTTCATCCGCGGACTTCGGAGCTGTGCACCAGCCTCTTCTATAAGGACTGGGCGGGCTATCATACGGTCTGCTCGTACGACACCTGTCACGAACGCGAATACCACGCACTGCGAAGTGCGGCCGGACTGATCGACGTAAGCCCTCTTTATAAGTACGAGGTTTACGGCAAGGACGCCGCCGCATTCCTGTCGCGCGTTATGGTAAGGAACGTCAGGAATCTTGACATAGGTCGATGTACTTATCTGTGCTGGTGTGACGACCACGGCAAAGTGCTCGACGATGGCACGGTATCCCGGCTGGACGATACTTACTTTCGCGTTACTGCGGCCGAACCCACGCTTTCATGGCTCCTGCGTCTATCGCGCAGGTTCGATGTTACGATCGAGGACAGCACCGACAGTATCGGGACACTCTCGCTCCAGGGTCCGAATTCTCGCGAGATACTGAAAAACGCCTGTGACGCGGACTTGAGCAGCCTTCGTTATTTCGATTTAACGAAAGCAAAACTCGACGACGTCGATGTCGTCATTTCCCGAACCGGCTACACCGGCGATCTCGGGTACGAGGTTTGGGTCGAGCGTGAACAGGCCCTCAAAGTCTACGATGCCATTATGGCCGCCGGACGTGACTACAGAATCCAGCCCGTCGGTCTCGATGCGATGGATGTCACGCGCATCGAAGCGGGCTACATCATGAACGGTGTCGACTACTTCAGCGCAAACGCCTGCAGTATCGAATCGCGCAAGTCGACACCCTACGAGATCGGTCTCGGCTGGACTGTCGATCTCGATCGCGATCCGTTCATCGGTCAGGACGCCCTCAAGGCCGAAAAGGCCAACGGTTCGGAGTGGGCGACCGTCGGCCTCGTGTATGACTGGCCTGCTTTTGAGCGTTTGTTTGCCGAGTTTGGATTGCCGCCGCAATTGCCGGGCGGTGCCTGGCGTACTCCGGTCCCGGTTTACAACAAGAAAGGGCTGCAAGTCGGGCAGGGCACCAGTGGCGCCTGGTCTGCAATCCTGAAAGACAATCTGGCGCTGGCGACCGTCAAGTCTGCCTACGCAGAACCGGGCACAGTCCTGCAGATCGAGGTCACCGTCGAATTCGAACGTCGGCGAGTGCCCGCTGTCGTTACAAAAACCCCGTTCTTCGACCCCCCGAGAAAGAAGTCATGAGTGCGGTGATGAAGTTCAACAACAAGCCCGATCACGCGCGCTACGACGCGGTTGTCGTTGGCGGCGGACACAACGGACTCACGTGCGCGGCCTATCTCGCAAAGGCCGGCAAGAGCGTCCTGGTTCTAGAAAAACGCCCTGTCGTAGGCGGATCCGCAGTCAGCGAAGAGGTTTTCCCCGGGTTCACCTTTACGGTGTGCTCCTATGTCGTGAGCCTGTTCCGTCCACATATTATGCGGGACCTGGAACTGGCGCGGCACGGTCTCGAGATTACTCCGCTCGAGGCCTCGTTTTCACCGCTGCCCAATGGCGACTCGCTTTGTCGTTGGGGAGATGCGCACAGGACCCGCCGCGAGATAGCGCGCTTTTCCGCCAAGGACGCCGAGGTCTACCCGGAATTTTCGCTGGCGATGTCGCAGCTTGCGCGTTTCACGAAATCAATTATCGACAACCCGGCGCCGAACCCGGCCTCGCTGAAGCCCGGTGAACTTGTCCAGGCGCTGCGTGCCAGCCAGGGTCTCAGAGAGGCAAACCCTGACCAGCGCTTCACCTATATGAAGCTGCTAACAATGAGTGCCGCGGACTTCCTCGACCAGTGGTTCGAGAGCGACGTGCTAAAGGCGCCGATGAGTGTCAGCGGCATTATCGGCACCTTCCTGGGCGTGCGCTCCCCGGGAACTGCCTACGTCTTGCTACATCACTATATGGGTGAGATCGATGGCGCCATGCGAGCATGGGGTTTCGCCAAGGGTGGCACCGGCGGTATCAGCAATGCAATTGCGAGGTCCGCGCAGTCTTATGGAGCAGAGATCGTTACCGAGGCTTCGGTTGGTAACGTCATCATCAAGAACGGCAAGGCTGTTGGTGTCGCGCTGGAAAACGGTGATGAGATTCGGGCCGACACAGTCGTGTCCGGGCTGGACCCACATCGAACTTACTTCGGGCTCGTGGGAGAAGAGAATCTCGATAATGAGCTCACTACACAGCTGGGCCACTACAAGTATCGCGGCAGCTCGGGAAAAGTAAATCTGGCTGTCGACAGGCTACCCGACTTTTCCAGCCGCCCAGGCGATGGGCCACATCTTTATGGCGATGTCGCCATTGCGCCGAGCATTCAGTACCTCGAGAAGGCTTACGACCAGGCGAAGTACGGCGATTTTTCGGCGCGGCCCTATATCAACATGGTCATCCCCACGCTCCTCGACCCGATGATGGCCCCGCCGGGCAAGCACGTCATCAGCTGCTTTGTTCAATACGCACCTTACGACATCAAGGAAGGCGCGCCGAACTGGCCACAACGACGCGAAGCGTTTGGCGATGCCGTCGTTGACACGCTAGAGGAATACATTCCGGACATCAAAGAGACGATCCTTCATCGCCAGGTGCTAACGCCCTGGGATCTGGAGCAGGAGTACGGTCTGACCGAGGGCAACATCTTCCATGGCGAGCTGTCGCTCGAACAACTGCTCTATCTGCGGCCGGCTGCGGGTTGGGCGAAATACAAGACGCCTGTGCAGGACCTCTGGATGTGTGCATCGGGAACTCACCCCGGTGGCGGCATCATGGGTGCTTCGGGCGAGCTGGCGGCGAAAGCCATTCTTCGGCGGAAAGCAGCATGACTGAACAATTTGACGTAGTCGTAATTGGCGGTGGCCACAATGGCCTCACCACGGCATGCCTCGCGGCAATGAAGGGCGAGCGTGTCGCGCTCGTTGAGAAGCGCGACTCACTTGGCGGACTGGCAGAGTCAGTTGAGTTTGCGCCTGGTTTCAACAGCGCCGGCGTCTGGCACGGGACCGGGAATGTCTCGAAGTCAGTGATGTGTTCGCTGGGTCTCGAGAGACTCATCCAAAACGAGTCGTCAGTGGTATACGCACTGGGCAAACCCGGGCATGTTGCCGCCATTTCCGGCCCCACCGATCGCACCGCGTTCGGCATCGCGCAGCACAGTTCTGCAGACGGAAGAAACTACGCGCGCTATCGCGCTTTCATGGACCGAATCCGGCCGGTTCTGTCGCGTTTTCTCACGCGTCGTCCCCTCAACTTGCTGGACATAGAGCGGGAGGCAACTGCCGAGATTCTGACGCGAGCGCTTGGTTTGAGGTTCCTGGGCGCACATGACATGGTCGAGCTTCTTCGCGTCGCGCCCATGCCCGTTAGCGATTTCCTGAATGAGTATTTTGAATCGGACTTCATCAAGGGCGCCTTGTCCATGGAGGCCGTACTGGGCACTTTCGCTGCACCGCGCTCCCCTGGCACGACGATGAACCTGCTCATGCACGAGTCGATCGCTGGTCAGTCGATCAAGGGAGGTAATCTTGCGTTGACCGATGCTTTGATTGGGCGTGCGCGCGAGCTTGGTGTGCAGGTCAATTGCGGTAGTGCCGTAACGAAGATTCTCCTTGAGAACAAAGCGGTCAAAGGTGTCGAACTCGACAATGGTGCAGTTATCGAAGCTGCAGCAGTAAGCGCCAGTTGTAATCCGAAGGCCGTGCTTCTCGACTTGCTGCCCATCGAGGCGCTCACGCATATTACCGAGCAGCGCATCTCGAACTTCAGATCCTGCGGCACGACAGCGCATCTGCTTCTCGCAGTCGATGGTCCGGTAACGTTCCAGGACGAAACCGCGGATCACAAAGCCGGTCACCTGCGAATTGCACCGACTCTCGATCATGTCGAGAAGGCGTTTGATGCGATCAAGTACGATAAATTTTCAGACGAGCCGGTTCTGGATATCACAGTTCCGACGATCGATAACCCGACCCTGGCGCCGGATGGCAAGAGTGTCGTCAGCGTGCTAATCGGTTATGCGCCGTTCAATCTCGATGGCGGATGGACCGACGAGGCGAAGAGTGCTCTGACGAAGAAAGTTATTGGCACAATTTCGCGCTATGTGCCGGGATTTGAACAAAAGGTCATCGCATCGAAGCTGTCATCACCGGTCGACCTTGAAACCGACTACGGCTTGACCGGCGGCCACTTGCATCACGGCGAGCCCGGGCTTGACCAGGTTCTGGTTCGGCCGATTCCGGAGTGCTTCAATCACCAAACGCCGGTCTCAGGATTGACGCTTTGCGGCAGTGGGACTCACCCGGGGGGTACGGTTTCATGCATGGCAGGCGCGCTGGCGGCCCAGGAAATCATTCGTTCAAGAAAGGTCCGCGCCGACGCCGCCTAGGCAGCTGGCCCTTCACACGCGAAGGGAATCGCCCTCGGTGGCGGACGCTCAATGCCCTGTTGTTCAAGGACCCGGACCAGTTTCGGGAAGGGCTGCACATCAAAGTATGGATATACAAGATGTCGCGACAGTTCATAGAGCTGATCGGCATCGTGTAAAGGCATGAGCAATTCGCTCGCATTGTCGGATTGGCCGAGCAAGTGATAGATAAACCATAAGTCTGCGGCCAGCTCCGGCGGATATTCGTTTTCGAGTTGCTCGATGATCTGCGATGCTTTTGCTGCGTCACCCTCCGCGCAGGCCTGGCGAACCAATACATACTGCTGGTTGATCATCGGGAGCTGGCTGGTTAGCAGCGCCGGTACGAGTTGGCGCGCTTCATCAACGGCACCGTGCCATAACAATGCCCGGTGTGCCTGGTACTTCAGGAGAGTGCTGTTCGGGTACTGCACGAGTGCGCGACGAGCTTCGTCAACAGCACCAGGCACATCGTTGGCAAACACGAGGGTGGATACCGTGTCCTGCAGGGACCCCGCGTCTTCCGCTCCGACTTCGGCGAGTCGGCGCGCAATCTGCCGGGCGTCATCCCAGCGGCCCAGGTACATCAAGGCTGACATCTGGCCCCTTATCGCGTCGAAATCATTGGGCCGGGACGACAGGTACTCATTTGTCAGGCGCAATGCTTCTCCGATGCGCAAGTCGATCCAGGCCTCCAGGGAACGAAACTGGGCCTGGCGGACAGGGTCTTGCTCGGCGGCGATCGCCTTGCCAATAGCGAGATCGAATTTTGCCCGCCGCTCTGCGGGAGTGTCGTTCGTAAGCAGGGAGCCGATCGATGCGATCGACATTTGGGACTCCCAGAATTTCGCAAGCTCCCAGTGCGCTGATGCGAATCCGGAATCGGCCTCAACGGAGCGTTCCAATGCGCTCCTCACATTAAGGCCCAGCTGTGCATCTCCGGTCTCGGTCATGCGGGCCCAGTAGGCCAATGCTTCGAGGTAGGCCTCGTAGGCCGGTACCGATGATGTGCCGGCGGACACCATTCCTGCCAACGCTTCCGGGTCCATGGCAGTTTCAAGTGCGCGCGCAATTTCAACGGCGACCTCTTCCTGAATAGTGATGACGTCATCGGGGTCGCGGTCGTACGTCTGCGACCACAGGTGAAAGCCGTCGCTGGCACGAATCAGCTGGGCCGTCACACGCAGGCGATCGCGGCCGCGCCGCACCGAGCCTTCGAGCACATGAGCCACTCGTAATGCCTGGGCAATAGTTGGTATGTCCTCGGTAGATCCCTTGAACTTGAATGAGGAGGTGCGTGCCGCAACGAGGAGATCAGGCGTCCTGGCGAGTGCGTTTAAGAGTTCTTCAGTAAGGCCATCCGCAAACCATTCCTGTTCCTGGTCCGAGGACATATTGACGAATGGCAATACGGCAATTGAGCGCTTGTCCGGACCGTCGGGCGAAACGTGCTCGACATTTGCAGTCCTGGCTTGCTCGGCAGACTGAATTTGTTCGGTGCCGGATTGCCTCTCCCAGGCAAAATAAGCAAGCGCCAGGACCAACGCGACAATGATGACGCGATCGAGTTTACGGCCCGTAGTGCGGGTTATCGATTGTGAACGATCGACGTCTTTTTCGCGTTTCACGCCGTCCGGCGTAATTTCGAAGGCCCAGGCGATAAGTAAGGCGATTGGTAGTCCGAGCAACAAAACGACGACGAATGTTTTCAGAACCCAGTCAGGGGCACCAAAATTCTCAAATGCGAATTCGGCCACCTGGGCGATGAACCAGCCGATGACGGCATAGGCAATGCCTACCCGAACTACGTTGCGTCGTTTTAGCTCTGCGAAAAGTGACACTGTGTACCTTTGCACTCGGACGAGAGCGCAGAGTATACCGGGAAAACGATCTCGACCCTTCGGAGCTCCGGACTAAAGCTACCGCCTGATCGGCGGGAACCGGCCGTACGTCCAGCCTCGCCATAGCCACTCAAATGGCCCGAAGCTAAATCTGCTTATCCACCAGCGACTCGCCAGCATCTGTACGGGCAGCAATGCCACGACGATCAGCAGGCCTGCAGCAGGAAACACTCTCCCCCAAAGCCCCAGGCCCCATTGAAAGCTGATCAATGCGAGGACAAAACACGTAAACAGGTAGTTGGTGAGCGCCATGCGTCCTATCGGTGCAAATGCCCTCAGACGACCTCGCCATCTGTCGTTACCGACAATCAGTGTGATGGCAGCCGCATAGCCCAGCCCAAGGATCGGCATACCGAACGGCCATGCCAGGACCTCGCTGATCGGTGAGTAGTACGTCGAGGAATCGTCACCAAACCCGAAGTTTTCCATTGCGACCCAGGCGGTGGCACCGAAAAAGCCGATACCGAGCAGCCAGGGCAGAGCCTTCCTCGCCATAGCTATCTGTGTGTCGCGGTTCCATACGGCGCCACGCCGTCCGACATAAAGACCGAGCAGCATCAGGCCAAGGAGATCCAAATCCGCGGCGTAGTATTGCCATTGCGTCATCTCCTCCCAGATATGCAGAAGATTGAACGCGGAAATCTCCAACAAGCTGCCATCGCGCTGCACCAGGTCTGCCGATTCATGTATGGCATCCAGTACGACGGGAGCAGGAAGAACGTCAGGTTCGATCGGCGGCCATACAACCGGAATTATCGATCTGTAGGACGTGCCGACAACAATGCAACTGACGGCCACAATCAGGATGCTGCGTGGCGACATTCTAAAGAACAACAACAGGCCGAGCCCGAACAAAGCATAGTCGACCAGGATCCCGGCAGGCAGCGTGACCGCATTGGCGACGAGACCAATCAGTAGCAGCCCGGACAGCCGTCGCAGCCAGAATGGCGCCACGCTCTCACCATTGGCAATGCGTCGCTCCGACTGCACATAAAAGCCGACGCCAAACAGGAAAGAGAAGATAGTGATGAATTTGCCGTTCGTGAAGAGATTCACGAGCACTAGCGACACGAAATCGGCCGATCCTGCCTGCAACTCGCTAAATGAGTCAGCCCACCAGACGTCGGCAGTCAGGTTGACAGTGAACATGCCGAAGATCGCAATACCGCGAAGGATGTCGAGGAGTTCTACGCGTTTGTCGGTGGGGGAAAACATCGCACCTCGACCAGGCTTGCCGGGATGAACAAATCATACAGCACGGTCGTACCGCCGAGATGGTTTAGAATGAGCGACTCTCCTTTCCCCGGAAACTGTCATGTCACGCTGGACCGTGGTTCTTCTCAGTATTTTTCTGTTTTCCGTTACTGCAGCCGCCCCACCATCGGACATACGCGCTAATCCCGATCGCATGGAGCAACGCATCAAGGCACTCTCAGCCTATGGTGCAAATTCGGATGGAGGCGTCGATCGCGTCGCGTTTAGCGAGGCTGACCTGGCCGGGCGTGAGTACATCACGAGCTTGATGTCGGAGGCAGGCCTGGCCGTTCGAATGGATACGGCGGGCAATATCATCGGCCGGCGCGAGGGTAGTGATCCGGATCTGCCCGTGATCATGTTCGGCTCGCATATCGACTCCGTACCGGGTGGTGGCAACTACGACGGCGATGTCGGCGTCATCGGGGCGATAGAAGTAGCACAGCTATTACATGATAACGACATCCATACGCGGCACCCCCTCGAGGTCGTCAGTTTTACTGATGAGGAAGGTGGCTTGACAGGCAGTCGGGCAATGATCGGTGACATCGGCGATGCCACCCTGGGTGTCGTTAGCCACAGCGGCTTGACGATAGGCGAGGGTATTCGCGCTGTAGGCGGAGATCCGGATCGTCTCGAGCTGGCGGAGCGCAAGCCCGGAGAGCTCAAGGCGTTCATAGAGCTGCATATCGAGCAGGGCGCGGTCCTGCATGAAGAGGACATCGATATCGGTGTCGTCGAGGGCATCGTTGGAATCCGCTGGTGGGATGTCACGATCGAAGGTTTTGCGAATCATGCCGGCACGACGCCGATGAATCGCCGCTTCGATGCAATGGTAACGGCGGCAGAGTACATACTCGCTGTGAACAAGGTGGCGACCAGCATGACGGGAGGGCAGGTTGCGACGGTCGGCAAATTGCGCGCGGAACCGGGTGCACCCAATGTAATTCCGGGTGAAGTCGTGTTGAGCCTGGAGATTCGTGATCTGTCCGCAGAGAAGATGCAGCAGGTGTTCGATGAGATCGTGTGGGAAGGAGAGCGTATTGCTGATGCGCGCTCTACGCCGATTCGTTACGAGGAGATCGATGTCGCTGCCCCGCCGGCGCCAACCGACGACCAGATGCGTCGCATCATCTCGGCATCAGCAGACGACCTGGAACTGAGTTTCAAGCTGATGCCGAGCGGCGCCGGTCACGATGCGCAGGACATGGTTCACATTGCGCCGACCGGGATGATCTTCGTGCCGAGTGTCAACGGCATCAGCCACTCACCGAAGGAATTTACGTCCGCGGAGGATATGGCGAATGGTGCGAGTGTGTTGTTCCGGACCGTACTCGAAATCGACGGTGGTGCGCTGGAGTGACGGTTTACGAATAAAGCGGTGGATGCAGGTGGCTTGTCAGGAATTCGGCGCACACACAAATAGTCTTATGGCTACTGAACGTTGCTCGACCGGAACTCCTGCTACGGGGATGCCGATAAAACAAGACCCAATCGTCAGACCCAGGCCGACAACATGAACCCGCGGTATGAATCGGAAATCTGAAATGATGGGCTCTATATCCTTTACCACTATGTCGCTGGCAGGTTGAAACATGATCGAGTGAGATCGTCGCCACATTGACGCTCGGGTTTCGGTCGGAGTCTCTGGTTGAGCCGCCATTCTGCTTGCCGCCTGAATATGATGGCGCTTGGCAGTCACAAAATGTGGGCGACACACCACCACCTCTTCCTGGAAAACTATCCGTCCCCCGACAGTGGCTTCAGCAGGCCTTATGGGTTCCTTGAAGCGTCAGGACCGGGCCAGTCGTGGCCGACATCCAGGCACTCTTCCACGAGCCATTTGAATTCGGCAAAACTGTCGACGATTGCGTCGGGCTGGTGGGGATGCGCCGGCGTTCCCGGGAAGATCTGGTTTATCCACGAGTGTTTCCACCCGGCGCCGTTGAAAAAGACTGATGTAATACAGGCACGCTTTGCCGCTATGACGTCCGTCGTGCTGTCACCGACGTACCAGCAGTTTAGTCCGGGCATTTCATTGAGATCCGCGAGTGCCTTGAAAATGGGGTCAGGATTGGGTTTGCGCCGGCCCGTGTCACAACCGCATACGGTCACGTCAAACAGGTCCTTCCATGCGCCGTCTTCAACAAGCGCGAGTTCGAGCTCGAAGAATTCGCGGTCTCGGTTTGTCAGGACGCCAAGCTCGACGTTCAGCTCGCGCATCTCGAGTAATAGCTCGAGTTCGCAACCTTCGTATGGGTGTGCTTCGCCATAGTGATTCCGATAAGCGTTATTGAAGGCTTCATGCGCGATATGTTTGGCATCTTCATTTTTCCCGAAGAGCACTTCGAAAATGTCCGTGCGAGAAATCCTTCGCTGCGCTTTGATCTTCGGATGTAATTGTCTGTGCTCGCGCACATAGTCGACAAGGCGCGCGTCTTCGGGCGTCTTGCATTCGTCGTGCGGGACCAGCGAGTCCATCAACCCGAGGTCAGGAAACTGCGGTATCGCGTCTTCGACAGCGTGATACATTGCGTCAAGCGTGTCGACAAGCGTCGCGTGCCAATCAAACAATACAACCCGTGGAGCGACCAGCGCCCGGGCGGCCTCATCGAGCTCACGTAACATTGGACTATGATACGGGCAAGGCTATGCGCGTGAACAGCGTGCGGAGATATCGATTCACATGAGTGCTCTTGATACCGGAATCATCGTCGCCTATCTCGCAATGATGGTCGCGATCGGTCTATATGCCAATCGCAAGCAGGGCAGCGTCGAGGACTATTTCGTCGCTAGCGGCAGGATCGGGACCATTTCCATCGCTTGTCTCTGGCTGGCGGGCTGGGTCGGCGGGGCGGCCGTGGTTGCAGGCGCGTCGAATGCCTACAAGTTCGGCATCAGTGCGGGCTGGTACATCGGCAGCATGGCGATCGGCTGCCTACTGTTCGGTTTATTCTTTGCGGCTCGCGTCAATCGCGCCGGGCGGGAGAACAAGCACCTGACTTACCCCGAGATGATCGAGTCACGTTACGACAGCCGCACGCGTGTTGTTGCCACCGTCACGACCATCATCGCCTACCTTGGCTACGCGGCCGGGCAGATTGCAGCGTCCGCTCTCGTTCTGCAGACCTTGCTGGGCATGGAATACGAAACAGCACTACTGTTGTCCGCCGGGATCATTGTCATCTACACGGCGACAGGAGGTTTCCTCGCCATTACGTATACCGACTGGGTGCAGGTGAGCATCCTGTTCTTCGGTGTCGCTGTCATCGGCATTCCTGTCGCGGTGTCTCAGGGCGGTAACTGGTCCACCTTGACGACATCTTTGCCCGGCAGTTACTTTGATGTCGGTGCCTGGGGCTGGCCGACGATACTCGCGCTGGTAGTCTCAATCTCGCTCAGTTTCTTCACCGCGATGGACAACTACACGCGCTGCTTCGCGGCGAAAAGCGAACATACAGCAAAGCGCGGCACGCTGATTGCTGCAGCGCTACTGGTACCCCTGATGATAGGCACCGTGTGGATGGGCTTGACCGCGCGAGTACTGATACCTGAAATGGGTGATTCCGGTGACGCGCTCACGCGCTTCGTCATGGATTATTTCCCGATCGGGCTGAAGGGCTTGCTCCTTGTCGGCATACTCGCGGCACTGATGTCGACGGCAGACATTTGCATTTTGACCGCATCGGCGAATGCGACACGCGATATCTACCAGCGCTATGTTAATCCCACCGTCGAACCAAAGCGCTTGCTGAAACTGAGCATGATCGCGTCTGCCGTGATCGGTATCGGTGCCACGATCATGGCCTGGCTGATGCGGGACGTGGTCAATATCCTGCTCGTTGCCTTTACCATTAATTCCGCGGCGCTGTTCCTGCCGAGCGTTGCAATGGTGTATTTCAAACGAGTCAGCAAGGCTGCAGCGTTCTGGAGCATGAGCTGCGCACTGCTGGTTGTCGTCGGCTGGTACGGCGCGACACAATATTCGAATGCGGGGTTGTTTGAACTGGATCCGTTGTGGCCGGGCCTGGCCGTGTCATTCTTCGTATTCACTATCGTCAGCCGTTTTGATGGAAGGCCGGTTTGATCAGGCTCGTCGTCATCGAAGTACCGGAGAATGCCGATCGTGCGCTGGCAATCGAACACTCAATTCTGGGTGACGATATCGACATAGAGCACGTTGCCTATGACGGTACGCCGGCATCAATATTGGATGCCTGTCGCGATGCCGATGTCGTACTGACCGATTATGTGCCGTTTACTCGCACGGTTATGGAGCAACTGCCAGGCTTGCGACTGATATCCGTGGCGGCAACAGGGTTCGACAGCATCGATATCGAAGCAGCCCGCGAGTTACATATCGACGTGTGCGCAATAGACGAATATTGCACTGACGAGGTGGCGGATCATGCGTTGATGCTGATGCTGGCTCTCGGCAGGCGACTGGTCGACTATCACCACCAGGTACAGAGCGAGAAACGCTGGAAATTTGATTCGCTTTTCGGCTTGCCGAGGTTCGGCGACCTGACGCTGGGGATTATCGGCTTCGGCCGTATCGGGCGTGCTTTCGCGAAACGTGCCGAAGCGTTGGGCATGTCGATACTTGCATTTGACCCTTACGCTGACGACGCGGTGGCGTTCCTCGAAGACATCTATGCCCAGTCGGACGTCATTTCGCTGCATTGCGCGTTGAGCGCCGAAACCCGGCACCTGATCGACGCGCAGGCATTCCAGAGGATGCAGAAGGCGCCAATCCTCATCAACGTGGCTCGGGGTGGCCTGGTTTCTGAACCTGATCTTGCCCGAGCACTGGACGAGGGCCTCGTATCGGCGGCGGGTCTCGATGTTCTCGAGGCGGAGCCTCCCGACCTGCGGACGTCCGGCCTCGTAGGCAGATCGAATGTCATCCTGACGCCGCACATGGCCTTCTACTCCGATGCATCCATCCGTGAAAACAGAACCCTGTCTGTCCAGAACATCCGGCATTTTCTCGACGGTGAGCACGACGCCGTCAAAAAGTACGTTTGTCGTACAGCCCGGTAGAATGCAGGAACTGTGAACAGCAGGGTTACATTCGACGGCGCGCCCCCGCCGGGCACGATCAACCTGGGTATCGGGCAGCCCTCGGCAGATCTCCTGCCGGTTGAGCTGGTTCGAAAGGCGAGCGATGCATTCTTTGCCGATGCCGATCCCTACGATCTGAATTATGGCGTTCTGCAAGGCGACGACCGCTTCCGGGAGTCGCTCGCTGCATACCTGGGTCGCGAGTATGGGGCTGCCACCAGTCCGGACAATCTGATTGTCTCGGGCGGCAACTCGCAGGCGCTCGACCTGGTGTCACTGGTCCTCGCGAAGCCGGGTGATACCGTGTTTGTCGAGGAGCCCAGCTATTTTCTCGCTTTCCAGATATTCAGGGACCATGGGCTGAATATCGTCGGCATCCCACTCGACGACGAGGGCATCAGCATTCCGCACCTGGAACTGGCGCTGCAGGAACACGGCCCTGCCTTCCTCTACACGATTCCGAGCTACCAGAACCCGGGTGGGCAGTGCCTGCCTCTCGAACGGCGGGAAAGGCTCGTGGAACTCGCGCGAGAACACGGTTTCCTGATCGTCGCGGACGAGGTGTACCAGCTTCTTTACTACTACGACGCACCGCCGCCGGCATTCGGCACGATGACGGGCAGCGAGGTGGTGGTGTCGCTGGGCTCGTTCTCGAAGATCCTGGCGCCGGCCATGAGGCTCGGGTGGATCCAGACGTCCCCGACGCTTCGCAACAGAATTCTCGCGAACGGCTTCATCAGTAGCGGCGGTAGCATCAATCACATCTCGTCGCACCTGGCGCGGCATGCAATTGACCTCGGGCTGCTGGACGACCATGTAACGCAGCTGCGGCGTGCCTACCGTGCTCGTGTCGAGGCGATGGACGATGCGTTGAGCGGCGAATTCAGTTCGCTGGCGACGTGGCGGAAGCCACAAGGAGGCTATTTCTTCTGGCTCGAATTTGCAGCAGGCACGGACATCACTGCATTACGCGACAAGGCCCGGGAGCGCGAAACCGGCTTTCAGCCCGGCGGCGTATTCTCGAGCTGCGGCGGGCTTTCGAATTGCATGCGGCTCAGTTTCGCGCACTACCCGGCGGCCGACCTTGCCGAAGGTATTCACAGGATCCGGGCATTGCTCGGATAGCATCAGCCTTCACGCCATTCTCTGGCGGCAACTACTAAATCAGTCGTCCTTCATTGCGAGTACCAGCAGCACCACGCCGAGCTGAACGGAGAACATGGAAGCATCTCTGAGAGCATTCAGCCCCGCCTCTGTCTGCCACATCTGGAAGTAGGTGCCCGCAATTGCCGAGAAAAGACCGAACCAGACAATGATGCCAACGCCGCAGCCCGCCATCGCGCAGGACTTCGCAGCGTTGAAGTCATCGGCAGTGGCGCTGCGTGCAGTAAACAGGTCATACGCTCCTTTGGCGGCGAGCAGGCCGGCCCCCATCTCCAGCGCGATGATGATCCACAGCATAATCCACGTCAGCGCCGATGAAGTTATCGCAGGTCCGAAATGCGCCGGATAAGCGCCGTGGTCCGCCATGCTGGCGACGTAGGCGACGAAACCGTGCGCCGCCTGGAGATTGACGATGTTCTGTACCGCATAACCAATGCAGAAAATTGCGACAAACACCGCCAGCAAAACCTTGATGAGACGCATCATGTTATCCCCCCTGTTTTTCTGTTGATGCTGTCGTCAATCCTAGCAGGTACGACACGGCTCCTCACGACTTGTGGCTACGCTAGTGTTTTCCCTTATTTCGGCGCTGTGGCGCCCTCGGCAGAATGCCCCCATCGGGGTGTCTGCATGCGGCGAGGGCATTAAATTGCCTGGTTAGGCCCGCCGGGAGTATCAGGACAGCATGAATCACATGACACGTGCGCGGTTTCTGCGTGGTGACTGGCGGGAACCATCGGTTCCGCCGTCTCACCTGGCCGTCGCGCGGATCGCTTCCAACTGTCTGACTTACGGCGGCATTCACTGCCATAGTTGCGCTGAAACCTGCGAGCCGGAGGCCATCCGGTTCCACATGCGCGTCGGCGCTACCGCAAACCCGACGATCGATCTCGAACTCTGCACCGGTTGCGGCGACTGTCGCACCAATTGCCCGGTGCACGCTATCGAACTCTTCAAGCGAAATATCGACGGAGACCAAACATGAATGAATTGCATGTCAGCGGCGTGCTGGTCAGGTCGCGGCCGGAAACGATGAGCCGCACGCAGGCAGGTCTGGAAAAACTGGACGGCGTCGAGGTCATGACGACGACCCCGGAAGGGCACATCGTCACCGTGGTCGAATGCGACTCCAATAGCGCATTGGCGGATGCCTTCCAGGAGATACAGAACTCGGACGGGGTGCTCTCCGCGTCCCTGGTCTACCACTACAGCGACGATTCGAATGTACCGAATGAGGAGGTCACATCATGAAGCTCTCACGGCGCGAATTCGTACGGGCGAACGCGGCGGCCGCGACAGCAGTAGCTGCCGGCACCACACTGCCCGGTATCAAAGATGCCATCGCGGCGAAAGAGGAAACGATTCGCTGGGATAAGGCGCCATGCCGCTTCTGCGGTGTAGGTTGTAGCGTTCTCGTTGGCACGCGCGACGGCAGGATCGTCGCCACCCAGGGCGACCCCGACGCACCGGTCAACCGTGGCCTCAACTGCATCAAGGGATATTTCCTCTCGAAGATCCAGTACGGCAAGGACCGCCTGACTCAGCCATTGCTGCGGATGACCGATGGTGAATACGACAAGAACGGTGAATTCACGCCGATCAGCTGGGATGCAGCCTTCGACATCATGGCCGAGAAATGGAAAGGGGCGCTCAATGACAAGGGCCCGACCTCGGTCGGCATGTTCGGCTCCGGGCAGTGGACCGTGTGGGAAGGTTACGCCGCGTCGAAACTGTACAAGGCGGGATTCCGCAGCAACAACATTGAGCCGAATGCACGCCATTGCATGGCCTCGGCCGTCGCAGGCTTTATCCGCACTTTCGGTTCAGACGAGCCCATGGGCGTCTACGACGATCTCGAACATGCCGACGCTTTCGTGCTGTGGGGCTCCAACATGGCCGAGATGCACCCGATCCTCTGGAGCAGGCTCACCGACAGGCGGCTGACGCATGACGACTGCAAGGTCGCCGTGCTCTCCACGTTCAAGAACCGCAATTTCGATCTTGCGGATATTCCGATCGTTTTCGCGCCGCAGACCGATCTCGCGATCCTCAACTACATCGCGAATTACATTATCGAATCCGGGAACGTCAACGAGGAGTTCCTCAACCAGTACGTCAACATCCGCAAAGGCAATGCGGACATTGGTTACGGCCTGCGGCCCGAACACGGACTCGAGGTCAATGCGGCCAACAACGATAAGGCTGGCGGCTCCGAGCCGATGAGTTTCGAGGACTACGCGAAGTTTGTTGCGGACTACGACCTCGACTACACGTCCAAACTATCGGGTGTGCCCAAAGAAAACCTGCAGGCGCTGGCGGAGTTGTATGCCGATCCCGACCGGAAAGTCGTGTCCTACTGGACCATGGGATTCAACCAGCACACGCGTGGTACCTGGTGTAACAACCTCGTCTATAACCTGCATCTGCTGACGGGCAAGATCTCGCAGCCCGGCAACGGTCCGTTCTCACTGACCGGCCAGCCATCTGCCTGCGGCACCGCGCGCGAGGTTGGCACTTTTGCGCACCGGTTGCCTGCGGACCTCGTTGTCATGAACGAGGCGCATCGGACGTTCACCGAAGACGTGTGGAAGTTGCCCAAGGGCACCCTCTCGGGCAAGCCGGCTTACCATGCCGTATTGCAGAACCGCATGCTCAAGGACGGCAAGATCAACGCCTACTGGGTCATGTGTAACAACAATATGCAAGCGGCGGCGAACATGAACGAGGAAGTGTTTCCGGGCTATCGCAATCCCGATAACTTCATCGTCGTGTCCGATCCCTACCCGACCGTGACGGCCATGGCGGCAGACTTGATCCTGCCGACCGCAATGTGGGCGGAGAAGGAAGGCGCCTACGGCAACGCCGAGCGCCGCACGCAGTTCTGGCGGCAGCAGGTCGATGCTCCGGGCGAGGCGCGTTCCGATCTCTGGCAGCTCGTCGAGTTCTCGAAGCGCTTCAACGTGGAGGAGGTCTGGTCCGAAGAGCTCCTGGCACAGAAACCCGAGTACAAGGGCAAGACCCTGTTCGACGTGTTGTATGCCAATGGTGTCGTAGACAAGTATCCGCAGCAGACCGTCACCGATGGCGCCGGTAATGAGTACGGCAACCACGAGATGGATCACTTCGGTTTCTACCTGCAAAAAGGGCTCTACAATGAGTACCGCGTCTTCGGCCTGAAGGGTCCGAAGAAAGGCCACGATCTCGGCGAGTTCGACGACTATCACGCGGCGCGAGGGATGCGCTGGCCGGTCGTCGATGGCAAGGAGACCCTGTGGCGGTACCGCAAGGGCTACGACCCCTTCGTCGCCGATGGCAAGGAAGTCGATTTCTATGGCAAGCCGGACGGCAAGGCGATCATATTCGCGTTGCCTTACGAACCGGCCGCAGAGTCGCCGGACGAGGAATTCGATCTGTGGCTCGTCACCGGGCGAGTGCTCGAGCACTGGCATTCCGGTTCGATGACGCAACGTGTTCCAGAGCTGTACCGGGCGTTCCCCGATGCGATCGTCTACATGCATCCCGATGATGCGAAGGCGAGAGGATTGCGCCGCGGCGCAACCGCGAAGCTACTGACGCGACGCGGCGAGGTCACGATGAAGGTCGAAACCCGGGGCCGTAACCGGCCGCCCGAAGGCCTCGTTTTCGCGCCGTGGTTCGATGCCCGGCGCCTGCTGAACAAGTTGACGCTGGATGCGACCTGTCCGATCTCGAAAGAGACCGATTTCAAGAAGTGCGCCGTGAAGGTCACGCCGGTATAGGCAGGCTGTAACGCCCGGTCATGGACAAGAGCCGCCGCCGCTTCTTCAGTGACGCTGCCCGGACAGCCGGCGGCGCGGCTTTGATCGGGCTGGGCCTCGGTCTCTACGCCAGGAAGTCGGCGTCCCTGCCGGCCGAGGCATTACGCCCGCCGGGGGCGCTTCCCGAAAGAGACTTCGTGGGTGCCTGTGTTCGTTGCGGACTGTGCGTTCGGAATTGTCCCTACGACACGCTGGAGCTTGCCCGATTCGAGCAATCCATAGCGACCGGGACACCGTATTTCTCGGCGCGGGATATCCCGTGCGAGATGTGCGAGGACATTCCCTGCGTTGTGGCTTGCCCGACCGGCGCGCTCGATCCGGCGTTGACGAATATCGACGACGCGCGCATGGGTATCGCCGTACTGGTCGACCAGGAAAATTGCCTCAATTTCCTCGGGCTGCGTTGTGACGTCTGTCATCGCGTTTGCCCGTTGATTGACGAGGCCATCACGATCGAGCGCCAGCACAATGCTCGCAGCGGTAAACACGCACTCATGTTGCCGACCGTGCACGCGGAGGCCTGCACGGGCTGCGGGAAATGTGAGTATGCCTGCGTGCTGCCGGAGGCGGCGATCAAGATACTGCCGCAAAGACTTGCACGTGGTGCGGCGGCAGATCACTACCGGCTCGGCTGGGAGGAGAAACGGCGCGCCGGCGAAAGCCTCGTCCCCGAGGACCCGGAGCACGAGTACCACCTTCCGGAGGGGCTCGACTACGATCATAGCGGCGATGGCCTGGTACCCGAGGAACTCCCGGATACGCCGTTTCCGGACGACCCGCTCGATACACTGAACCAGGGAGCGAACCCGTGAACGGGCCACGACGAATTCCGGGCCGGGAAGCTATCACGGTGAAGGGCTGGTGGCCCGCTTACCGCTGGCTGATCCTGCGGCGCTTCGTACAACTCGGGATCCTGGTGCTGTTCCTGCTCGGACCACTGGCCGGCCTATGGATCGTGCAGGGCAATATCAATGCAAGCATGGTGTTCGGCCTCGTACCGTTGCACGATCCACTCGTGCTGGTGCAATCGTTCCTGGCCGGGCACGTTCCCGAGGTGACAGCGATCACCGGCGCCCTGATCATCATTGCTATCTATCTACTGGTCGGTGGCCGGGCGTATTGCGCCTGGGTGTGCCCCGTGAACATCGTGACCGATACCGCATACTGGCTGAAACGGCGACTGCGGCTGAAGGGGAGTGCGAGACTATCGGCCACGACCCGCTACTGGCTGTTGGGCACTGCACTCGTTGTCTCCGCCGTTACGGGCGTAATCGCGTGGGAGCTCGTCAATCCCGTGTCGCTGACGTATCGCGGGCTCGTGTTCGGCATGGGTGCTGCAGGGCTCGTCGTCCTCGCAATATTCCTGTTCGACCTGCTGGTGAGCGAGCGCGGCTGGTGCGGCGCGTTATGCCCGGTTGGTGCGTTCTACAGCATCCTCGGCAGGTTCAGCATTGCGCGAGTCAGCGCAGTGAACCGCGCGCAATGCAATGACTGCACGGATTGCCTCAAGGTTTGCCCGGAGCCACATGTGCTCAAGCTTCCGGTATACGGCGCAGACACGGGCGCCAGCCCGATCGTCCTGTCGCCCAACTGTACGAATTGCGGACGTTGTATCGACGTCTGCACCGAAGACGTATTTCGATTTACGACGCGTTTCGAGAAAACGCACAACCCGATTCCGACACTCGCAGAGGAGACCCCGTCATGACCCGATCGAGGATCTTTGTATTCCTAATGACCTTGCTACTGGCTGCCACGACAACCGGCCTTGCTGACGAGGTCGAATCCCTGCGCGGCGCTGCCGCCCTCGACGCGGCCTCGAGCGAGCCCGCCAGGATGCGTTACCTCGATGAGGAGGAGACGTTCCCGAGGGACTTTGAAGAGCAACCGCCGCTGGTGCCGCATCCGACGGAAAAGTACGCCATCAACCTGGGTGAGAACCGCTGTCTGGAGTGTCATAGCTGGGCCGACTACGAGGAAGCTGGCGCGACGAAGGTCAGCGAGTCGCACTTCCCGGACAGCACGGGCAGCGAGTCAGCCGCGATCGCAGGCCGGCGGTATTTCTGTACCCAGTGTCACGTGGCACAGGTGGATGCCAAGCCGCTGATCGAAAACACTTTCGAACCCGTCAAGGCCGCAGCTTCTGCCGAATGAGGCTCTTACGAGCTATTGTCGCGTAGCGCTTGCTAACATACCGGCAAGCTGAGATTGAAGGTCCTGCTATGGGCAATAACCGTGCACTAATCACTGGCGCTTCGGCCGGCTTCGGCAAGGAATTTGCGCGTCAGCTGGCCGCCAAAGGCAAGGGTCTCGTCCTCGTCGCCAGGCGCCTCGAACCGATGGAGGAGCTCGCCACCGAGCTTCGCGAACAGTTCGGCGTGGACGTAGACGTCATTACGGCCGACTTGTCGGATCCGACGGTGCCCGCCGCAATCCACGAGGCGACCGTCTCCCGCGGACTCATGATCGACACGCTGATCAACAACGCCGGCTCTGCCGGCCCGGACCTGCTGGCCGAACGAAACTGGGATATGCAGCAATCGCACCTGACGCTCATGATGACGTCCGTCGCGGCCATGTGTCATTACTTCGTCCCGGCCATGCAGGAACGTGGCTACGGCAGGGTGCTCAATGTCGCCTCGGTCGCCGGCCAGATAACCGTGCCGGGCGACTGCAATTACGGGCCGACCAAAACCTACCTGATTGCACTGTCCAAGGCGCTGGCGGATACGGCGGGGAAGGCTGGTGTGAAGGTCCTCGCGCTATGCCCGGGGTTCACCCACACGGATTTTCACCAGTCCAAAGAGCTGGCCAAAATGAAGCAAGGTATGCCCGCGTACCTCTGGTACGACGTCGACGTCGTCGTCCGGGAAGGGCTCGCGGCACTCGAGCGAGGGCGCTCTGTCTACACGTCGGGCCGCCTCTACCGCTACCTGATGCCCGTATTGCGCTCCCCGCTCAGCCGCCCGGTCTTCAGGGCCATGGGCGTCAAGTTCAGGAAGCCGTAGCGTCTCCCGCAGCGATACTTCATTTTGTGAAGTTCGTTCACTTTTCGAGCATGAATAGCGCTTGACACAAGGGCGTTCGCGGGCAGATACTTCACAAAATAAAGTTTGTGACCGTGAATCTGCACTTCGACGAAATGATCAGCGCACCCTGTCGCCTCGGCATCCTGGCCACGCTAGTGCCAGGCCAGGCCGTCTCGTTCACCGAGATGAAAGCGGCAACCAGTTTGTCCGACGGCAACCTGCACGTGCAGACTCGCAAGCTCGCGGACGTGGGCTACATTGAAATCAACAAGGTCAAGAAGGGACGACGCTCAGTGACTGAGTTCAGACTCACAAAACTCGGCCTCGAGCGCCTCCGACTTCATGTGATGAAGTTACAGCAGGTTCTCGACGCGGAGACCGGCGTGAAGCAGCCCGATCGCACCAGGCGGGCAGACGACTCGGCGGTCTGGGCATGAGTGCCAGGCCAAAGAGAATCGCCATCGGCGCCGACCACGGTGGCTTCGAACTAAAGGCAGTTCTGGCAGATCATCTGCGCCAGGCTGGGCACCAGGTTGAGGATGTCGGTACTTTATCTCGTGAAGCAGTCGACTACCCGGTCTTCGCCCGGGCGGTCGCAGAGTCTGTGTCCAGCGGCAGTGCCGAGGTCGGCATCATGATCGACGGCGCCGGGATCGGCTCCTGCATGGTCGCGAACAAGGTGCCGGGAGTTCGGGCCGCGCTCGCCTACGATCTGTCGAGTGCCCGCAACAGCCGCGAACACAACAATGCCAATTTGCTGACGCTTGGCGCCGGACTCATCGGCGCCGGTCTGGCACGGCAGATCGTCGACGTCTGGCTGGCGACGGAATGCTCGGAGCCGCGGCACCTGCAGCGGGTCGCGATGTTCGCCGATTCGGCGATGGCGTCCCAGCCTCGAAGCACAGCGGGCTACGACGAGATTGCCGGGATGAACCTGTCCGAGCAGGACATCGACCGCGTAGTAACGCGGCTGCACGAGATCCTGGGACCGTTGACGAGTGGGGAGCCCACGGGCCCCTGCGTCGGTGATGACCCCGAAGCGGCCCGCGAGTTTGTGCGGCTCGGCGCGACCGGGTTGACCAGCATTGCGCCGGCGGAACGGCCGGGCAGCATCCCCGGCGACCTCGCGCGCTACATCGACCATACCCTCCTCAAGGCGAACGCCACCGAGGAACAAATTCGAAATCTCTGTGCCGAGGCTCGCGAATTCAACTTCCGCTCAGTGTGCGTAAATCCGACGTGGGTAAGACTGGCCGCAGAACTGCTGAGGGGCAGCGAGGTGCTTACCTGTACCGTCGTCGGTTTCCCGCTCGGCGCCAACGAACCCGCGATCAAGGCCATGGAAGCACGCCGTGCAATTCGCAATGGCGCACGGGAGATCGACATGGTGATCAACGTCGGCGCCCTGAAAAGCGGTAACGATGCCCATGTCTTTCGCGACATCCAGGCGGTGGTCGAAGACTGTGTCGATGGCAACGCTGTTTGCAAGGTGATCCTGGAAACGGCGCTTCTGACCGACGACGAGAAGCGGCGCGCTTCGGAACTCGCGCGCAAGGCTCGCGCCCACTTCGTCAAGACATCCACGGGGTTTTCGACCGGTGGTGCAACCGTAAGCGACGTAGCGCTCATGGCCGAAGTCGTTCGCAACGCCGGCATGGAGGTCAAAGCCTCCGGCGGTATCAGTTCTTACAGCGATGCCAAGGCAATGATCGAGGCGGGAGCGACCCGTCTCGGAGCAAGCGCCAGCATTGGCATCGTTCGAGAAGCAAAATCAACAAGCGTCAGCGCTTGAGGAGTTGAATCGATGGTCGACCTGAGAGCTTACGTTTTTCTTGACTCACTGCAGCCGCAGTTTGCCTCCTTCCAGGCGACAATCTCGAAGGGCTACCTCCCGAAGGTAGGCCAGGCGAGCCTGTTCGTCGAGATCGCGCCCGGGATGGCAATCAACCACATCCTCGACGTCGCGCTCAAATCGACGGACGTCACGGCGGGCATGCAGATCGTCGAGCGGCACTACGGCATGCTCGAATTGCATTCCGAAAGCCAGGCCGACGTGCGGCAGGCCGGCCAGGCGATTCTCGATTCGCTCGGCCTGCAGGAGAAAGATCGTCACAAGCCACGGGTTGTCGCCAACGAGGTGGTGCGCCATCTCGAAGACACCCAAACGATGCTGATTAACCGTTTTCGCCACGGCAACATGATCCTCGCCGGACAGACGTTGTTCGTGCTCGAAGTCGAGCCGGCGGCGTACGCGGCATTGGCGGCAAACGAAGCCGAAAAAGCGGCAGATATCAATATCCTCGAAGTACGGGCGGTAGGCAGTTTCGGGCGTGTCTACATCGGCGGCGAGGAGAGAGACGTGGTGGTCGCGCACGAAGCGGCAACGCAGGCTATCAAGGCGGTCACCGGCAAGACGAAAAAGTAGTTTTCATGGATTAACCCGGGTGTGAGGCCCGATTCGCGAGGAGTAAGGCGATGTCTGAAGCATTAGGAATGATCGAGTGCCGGAGTTTTCCGGCCATGGTGGAGGCGGCCGACGCTATGGTCAAAGCGGCCAAGGTCGA
>Ga0070726_10000315_pt1 | contig 65995 bp, 72 predicted proteins | sample tdAd471_FD_67275 | JGI IMG/M metagenome (GOLD analysis project Ga0070726, IMG submission 67275) | Marine sediment microbial communities from the Atlantic coast under amendment with organic carbon and nitrate - tdAd47.1 | ecosystem: Environmental > Aquatic > Marine > Coastal > Sediment | place...
TTGCGCCGTTAAGACCAAGGGCGCTTGCGCGCGCCAGCGTGTCCGGGGCGATGAAGGCACCCGCCGCACTCTCGCTACCGTCGATGCCGTCTGTGTCGCAGGCGAGAGCGAAGATGCCCGGAGCGCCTTCAAGCTCAAGCGCCAATCCAAGTGCATATTCCATGTTGCGCCCACCACAACCATTCTGGTTCTTCACCTCTACTGTGGTTTCACCGCCAGAGAGGATCAGAATGGGCCTCCCTTCTTTTTGGGCGTCCAGAGCTATTTGTGCGTGCGCGCGACCTAGCGTGCTGGCGTCGCCTTCCAAATTCGGCCCCAGGTTTATTACCTGTAGGCCATGCTTTTTTGCCTCAGCCTCAGCGGCCGCGAGGCAATCCGCTGAGCAGGCAACCAGCTCTGCATGCCAGCGATTTGGGGCGGCGCTGACGGTTTCGTTGCATGCCTGCGCCAGAATATTCAGGATAGGGGACCCGTCCGGCCCGCCGTGCCGGTTGATGACGTCGCGTGCGTCTTCAAGGCTTGTCGGATCTGCAAGTGTCGGGCCTGATCCCACGTCGCACAGCCTGTCGCCCGGCACGTCGGAGATTACATAGGTCAAAACTTCAGCTTCGCTCGCAGCTTGCGCCAGCCGACCCCCTTTGATGGCGGAAACATGCCTGCGCACACAGTTGATCTCGCTGACACTGGCACCTGAATGCAACAGATGCTTCATCAGGGCTTGCTTGTCAGCAAAGTCGAATCCGTCAACCGGGCGCGACAGCACGGACGAGGCGCCACCTGATGCCAGAAAAATAAGCCGGTCGCCCGGGCCCAGAGTAGCCGCCATGTCCAGCATGCGCCGGGCGGCCTGCTGGCTCATGTCATCAGGGACGGGGTGGGCCGCTTCAATGACTTCAATGCCAGGTATCGCCGCATCTACGCCGTGCCCGTACCGCGTGACGACAAGACCTTCCAAAGGGCCGGGCAATTGGGCTTGAAGGGTTTTCGCCATGGCTGCTGCCGCTTTGCCCGCGCCCAAAACCAGCGTATGCTTGGCAGGCGTCAGGGCGCGCAAATGTACTGGCAGGCATGCATTGGCTTGCACGCTGGAGACCGCCGTGTCGAACAGGTGGCGAAGGAATGCCTGTGCCGTATCTGGTGTGGGAGATTGCATCGCGGTCTGTTTCTCTATCCCTGTTGGCCCGCGTCAGCTGCAAGGCTGATGAAGGCTTCATCGATCCAGAAGATGGTCGACAGAATGACGGCGAAGGCTGCCAGCAGGATCAAGACGCTGCGGGACGGAAAGCCCTGGCCTGAAAATTGAGGTAGCGGCACCGTCACTCTGCGGTGGTCAATAAGAACGCTGACCAGAAGCGCCACACCGGTGCTGACACCAAGGCCGATCGCATTCCACCAGAACCAGAAGACATCAGGCGCGCCAAGCCACAGGTAACAGTTGAAGCCAACCCCTGCTAGCAGCCCAACATTGGCGCCACGAGCGCTTACGTTCCTGAAAAGGATTGCCAGCAGGAATACGGCCAGGATGGGGCCATAGAACATGGAGCCCACCTTGTTGATCGCTTCAATGACTGTGTCAGCGATAGCGCCTCCGAAGAAAGAGAAGACCAGAATAAGCGCAGACCAGCCAAGGGCAGAAAAGCGCGACCAGAAAACATATTGCTTTTCACTAAGCTCCGAGCCGCGAAGCTTGGCAATGTCTTCAATGGTAACCGCCGACAAGGAGTTGATAACGGAGCTGAGCGACGACATGGCAGAGGCCAGAATGGCGACAACCAGAAGGCCAATCACACCATGCGGCAGGTAGGTCACAATAAAGGTGGGGATCATGCGGTCTGGCTGTTTGACAAATTCTTCGACCGGCAAGTCGGGCGCCATGGTAGCCAGCGTGCCGATAATCAGGCCCATGACACAATAGAGCAAAACCATGGGGAACCGAAGCAACCCGTTGGCCAGCAATATCTTGCCGACTGTGGCCTGGTTCTTTGCCGAGAGGATGCGCTGGGCTTGTGTCTGGTCACAGCCATAGTAGGAGGCATAGAGCACAAAGCCGCCGAACAGCATCGGGAGCAATCCGAATTCGTCGCCGCTGAAACCTAGCGAATCAAAGCGCACGGCGGTGAGGCGGGACGTATCAAGATTGGCCAGGAATACGTCCCAGCCGCCCAGGGCTTCAAGCCCGAATATAGCACACAGGAAAATCCCGAGGAAGATGATGATCATTTGGGCCGCGTCAGCATACACAACGGCCTTCATGCCGCCTTGCAGGGAATAGATGGCTGTCACAACGCCGACAATGGAAACCGCGACCCAGAAGGGCATGCCCATCATGCTTTCCAGAATAAGCGCGACGGCATAAATGGTGATGCCGGTGCCGAAAGCGCGACTGATTTGGAATACAATGCTGATCAGGAAACGAGTATATTTGTCGAACCGTTCTTCCAGGAATTCATAGATGCTGACAAACCCAGAGCTATAAAGACGCGGCATCACCACTGTCATGAGCGCAATCATGGCAAGGGGGACCGCCAGTTCATACGACAGCCAGATCATGCCGCCGCCTTCACGGACGCCCACGAAGGCGGGCGCTGATATAAAGCTGATGGCAGAAAGCTGGGTGGCCATGGTGGAAAGCGCGAGCGGGAACCATCCCATGCTGCGTCCGCCAAGGAAATAGTCCGCCCGGCTTGCCTGCTCGCGGTACAGATATCCAAGCCCGAGAAGGGCGATCAGATACCCTACGACCAAACTATAATCAAACATGTTCATGGCGTTATTTCCCCGCTAGGTCCCTTGTTGTATGCGCCTTGCCTCAACGCTTCAGGTCACATTACCGGCTTTGGATTTCCCGGCCCAGTGCAGCCACATAGCGGCTGTCCAGGAAAAGTCATCGCCGCCGGTGCCTCTGCCGGTTGTGGGGCAGAATGCCTCGTAAAAACCGGTTTTCTCAATCAGCGCGCCCGTGTCCTTGCGAACCCGTTCAGCCCAGTCCGCCAAGCCTGCGTCAGCAAGCCCGGTGGAGACAAGGAAATTAACCACTGCCCAGACAGGGCCGCGCCAATAGCGGATTGTGTCAAATTCTTCATGATCCGGGTCCAGGCTTGGCACCATGTAAGTGAGTTTGTTGCCAATACGCTCCAGATGGCTAGCCAGGGCTTGCCGCTGTACGTCATTGGCGACACCGGCATAAAAGGCAAGGAACGAAGCACTTGTTACCATGCCGCTTGATTTTCCTGTAATCATGTCGCGGGAACAAAAGGCACCGGCGTCTTCGTTCCATAGCCAGGAAACGCCTTTTTCGGCGTTGGCGATGCGGGCCTTCAGTTTTTCCGCATCCTCACTGTGGCCCAGTGCTTCGGCAAGTGCCAGCAGGTCCCGGTTGGCGCGCAAAAGGATCATCGTCATGCTGACATCGACAACACGGAAAGGGCCTTCGGTAGCGATCTTCTTATGGTCCCAGCCGCAATCGCGACCATATTGGACCATCGCGAGATAGCGATCATAATCCAGCTTTGTGGGGCGCATGCTTGCGTCCAGGTGGCTGGTGTCGCGGCGCACGTAGGGGTCGACGTTGGAAATATCGACTGCGGCAGCGGGTTCATCCCATTCGGCAGAATTATCGCGCCCACTTTCCCACGGGTGAACAGAGACAACAAGGCCCTTTCCATCCGGGTCCCGGTATTTTTCAAACCAGTCGTGCCATGCGGCGAGTTTGGGGTATAGGGCCGCTGCGCGCTCTTTTTCACTGTCACAGGTGGCGCTATCGTATAACCAGCGTACAACACTGGCTGCGACAGGCGGTTGCGTGATGCCGGATGTGGCGATCTTCTTGTTCGTTCCCCATACTTTCGGGCCAGGGAAATAGCCTTCATCGTCTTGCCAGAAAACGATATGCGCCATGAAGCCGTCGTCCCATTGGGCTGAGAAAAGCGTTTCGATTTCTTCCCAGGCACGGCTGCGGTTATAAGTAGCGAACCCGAGCGCTACAAAAGCAGAGTCCCAGTTCCATTGGAACGGATAAACATGGCCGTTGGGGACGGTATAGCCGCCACGGTCATTGGCTTTAAGGATGTCGCGGGCCGCGCGGTCTAGTGTGGGTCGATCAGTCATAGGGCACCAAAATCAAATCTGAACTAGTAAAGGGATGCTTGTTTCGCATCCGGTGAATGGAGCGGGGCGGGGATTCCAGGCTAGTGGTATCCCCGCCCCAGGGGAGGGATTAGAATTTATAGGTCATGCGCACCGAAATCCTGCGTGGCAGGATCGGACGACCCACAAAGAAATCACCTGTGTTGGCCTGGGCAGAGCCCTGACGTGGCGAGCCTTCAGTGATGCCTGCGCTGTCAAACAAGTTGAAAACGCTGACACCGATGCGAGCGGTTTGATCGCCGGCAATGTTGAAGGTATAGCCCGCGTCCAGTCGCGCGATGGAGTGCGAACCCAGCTCAACAGAGTTTGAATCATTGGCAAAATTGTTGCCAATGTGGGTCATGAAGAAAGACGCGTCGTACGTGTCGTCGTCATAATACAGCCCGCCGTTGAACATAACATTTGGCTGGCGGCGCAGCTCGTTGCCTTCCTGGGCCGGGTTACCTTCCACTTTCGTGAATTGATGATCCTGGAATGTCACGTTACCGGAAAGCGACAGGGTATCGGTGATGTTGATGGTACCCGTTGCTTCCAGGCCGATCGTGCGGGTGCTCTGGATGCTCACATCTTCGGTCACGCCGCCTTGGCCATCGTTCACAAAGTCCACATTCCGCCGGTCATCAAGCTTGGCATAGAAAGTAGATACCGTGCCTGAGAAACGGTTGCTGCGGTATTTCATGCCAACTTCAGCCTGGGTGATGATCTCACCCTGATAAGACGCAGGCTCACCCAGCGAATTGAAGCCAACGCTGCGAATTTGCGGGAAGAAATAGCCCCGCGCGGCGTTACCATAAAGGCTGAGGTTGTCATTTACGCGGTAAAGCGCACCAAGGGACAGGGCCCATTCGGTTGTGGAAACCCGCCCGGACGTGTAATTGCCGTTGCCGAAGGTTACGCTCTGGAGGCCCGGTGCCAGGCTTGGGTCGTCGTTCAACAGGAAGCTGCTTGAGCCTTCCTTGATGATATCGCCGATCATTTTTTCAACCCGAACGCCAACGTCGAAGACCCACTGATCGCTTTCGAACTGATCTGCGGCATAGAACGCATACCGGGTTGCCTTGTTATCCGAATAGCCATAGCCAGCGCCCGCATCCAGTAGGCCGTTCTGCGACACAGTGATGTCGTTGCCTTCTGCGTCCGTCACTGTCACATCAACAAGGCCTGGCGCGTTGTTGAATTCGGCCAGATAGCGCGTCAGCATCACCTCATCTCGCGCGGTCGAACGGCTGAAGAAGCTGCCCACCGTGAAGGTATGGTCAAAACTGTCCGTGCTCATTTCCTTGGTGATGTTCAGCTCGCCAGAGAAATCGCTGGCTGGGCGGTTCCGGTCCAGTAGGCGGTTGGCAAACAGAAGGTCACTGGATGCCAGCTCTTGGCCAGATGCTGTGGATGTGAATATCGCATCAAGCCCTTCATAACCACGTGCAGCAAGGAAACCAGCCTGTGTTTCCGGCAGGTTCACAAAGCCGTCCCCGTCCAGGAAAAGGTTGAATTCATGCGCATAGCGGGAATATTTCATCCGCGCATTCATGCCCCACTCGTTGCCGAAGTCTTTTTCAAAGACAGCCGCGATCGAACCGCCGCGGGTTTTCACACCTTCGCCGATCGGTGTTTTGAAGATGCCGTCCGGTGTCTGGTATGAGAGGTTTGCCGCTTCTGCAGTTTGAACACTGTAGATGGTCTCGCCGTCATTGCCGGTCGCGCGCGACCGGTCGTCGCCATTCAGCGGCAACGGCAGGAAGAACTGAACTGCATCGTCAATCCATTGGCCGTATAGCGTGAAGGAACCGGAACCGTCCGAGAATTCGCGTTTGATGTTGCCGCGAAGCTGGAAGCCTTCGGTGGGGAGGCCGGTCTTGAGCGGTCCCTCGTCATAGCGGTAGTAACCGGATACGGCATAATAGGTGTTGCCGTTTTCGCTGACAGGGCCAGAGGCTGCGAAATCGCCACGGAAGCGGCCTTCTTCAGCCACCTCAACCTGAAGCGTGCCTTCGCCTTCATCAGAGCCGGTCTTGGAAATGTAGTTGATGATGCCTGCGACAGAGCCTGGCCCGAACAGGTTCGATACACCGCCGCGGACAAATTCAAGGCGCTCGATACCCAGGTCGTTACGGTAATAAACGTCGAACGCAGAGCTGTTGAGGCCGAATGTGGTGAAGACCGGGACGCCGTCATAATTGAGCGGGGTGAAAGAATATTGGCCGCCAGACGGCAGGCCCTTGATAAAGACGTTTGCAGCAACTTCGCCGCCGCCGCCTTCAGCCTTGATGGTTGGGATAGAGCGCAGGATATCTGCCTGGCTGTTTGAGGTCAGTTTTGCAATCTGACGCTCGCCAACTTGCGTCAGCGACATTGGTGTAGATAGGCTTGCACGGGCCCGACTGGTGCCGGTTACCACAATTTCTTCCAATTCTGTGACGTTGGAATTTGTCTCCGTAGAGCTGTCCTGAGAGCTGTCCTGTGCCCAGACAACGGAGCCCGCCGCAGCACTGGAAAGCGCGACAGCTGCGCAGGACTGCAGCAAGTGCTTGGTATATTTTGTCATGTCCATTTTCCTTCCCTAAGTAGGTCAAAAACAGCGACCAGCCTTAGTGCGGTTGAGGGCGACGCAGCAAAACAGACGGAATAAATTTGTGTCGTTTCCATTCTATCCTCCCCAACCGGTGCACCTCTCGGCAAGAACACCGTGTTATGACAGCATTGGTGGGGCCAAATAGCGCGCTGACCTGAGGAGGTTGCGAGCATGTAAAATCGACTCCACTATCTGTCGAATATCCCTTCCCGAATATTCCTCCACCAACACTGAGCCAATGGAGCAATTTTTGTATACTCTATTAAAACTTATATTACAACTCAAAATGAGTATTAAAATGAGTAATGAAAATTTCCACAAATGCTGATACAGTTCACCGGCGGTAACTGGATCGATACGGTTTTCATTTATCATATTGAAATAACAAGAGATTATTAAGCATTGTAGCTAGAGGGTAGGTTTTCCCTCGCGCCTTAGTTGAGCGGAAGGTGGCAAAATCCCTGATGTCGATAATTAGAAATTCAAGAACACATCTCCCATTCTTTACCGAAAACGGCCTGCCTGAGCCGTCGGAGAAGGAGATGTCGATTTTGGGACTGACGTTGATTCGGGGCGGTTTGACACAGCCCGAAATCATCCAGACATCGGGACTGCCTCAGCAAACGGTTTCTCGCCTGGTCAAGGGGCTGATTGACAAGGGTATGCTTCGGGAAGAACAGCGGATATCGAAGGGACGGCGTGGGCAGCCCAGCATGTTTGTGACCGTCGAGCCTGGGTTCGCCTATTCTTTCGGCGTGTCAATGATGACAGACGCTATGTCCGTTACATTGGTGGATTTTGCCGGCAATGTTCTTCATGAGGAATTGACCGCCATGTCCAGCATGTCGCAGCACGCGGTACTTGAGCGGCTTGATGATGGCTTTGAAAGGGCATTGAAGGCGTGCCGTGTAGACCGTTCCAAGGTATTTGGCGTGGGTGTAGGTATCTCCGGTTATAATTTTGGCAAGGGGGCCCGGTTTAACACGCCCCGTCAGTTGGATGACTGGGCCCTGATTGATATTGATGATGTGATCCACAGTCATTTGGGATTGCCTGTGTGGGTGGAAAACGATGGTAATGCATCGGCGATCGGTGAGAGCCTTGTGGGCGTGGGGCGTACTTATAATAATTTCGCCTACCTTTTTATCGCAGCGGGTATTGGCGGCGGTATCATCACCAACCATCAATTGCTCAGGGGCTGCAACGGCAATGCGGGCGAGATTGGCTTGATTTTGCCCAGCCAGATTTATCCGCACCCCAATATCGAGTTTTTGAGGCAAATTATCACTCGAAACGGTGTTGAAGTGGATGGCCTGACTGATATGCTGGAGAGGTTCGATGTTGATTGGCCGGGCGTTGATGATTGGGTATCACGCACCCGTGATAGCTTGTCCCTTATTGTGTCAGCGCTTTCGGCGATCCTTGACCCGGAGGCAATTGTGCTTGGCGGGCGGGTGCCTCGCGAGCTTGCCCTGAAGATGATCCCCCACATCGAAATCTATGACCACTACAGGCGCGCGGAACCGCGGCCGCTTCCGCGTATCGTGCTGGGCGAAAGCCCGGGCGACGCCTGCGCGATTGGTGCGTCGATGTTACCCTTCAAGGAATTCTTCTTTTCCGGCCTTTAGGCGAGATATTCAAGGCCGACATCAGTTCGTGATGTCGTCACTCATTTGTCCGCTTTGGGTCAACCTGAGACGGTGCTCACACTCACGAAAATGGGCCGCAATGCTATGCGAAAGCTGACATATACGTGGCCAGCAAAGATGTGGTGGGGGATTGAGTAGTCGGCCATCGTTTGATTATGTGCAAAGTTGCAAACAAAGTGAGCACAGATTTATGATTGCAAGCTGGTTGCAGTCAATGTGAGTTCATTTGCAGATAATCCGAGCACGGAAGCTTGGATAGTTGCAATCAATCTGAGCCCAAAAGGGCTTATGATTGCGATCACGGGCGGTTATGATTGCGAGCTTCTATAGATAGCCCAATGGCCCATGACAATCTCGTACAAGCATTTTCCATTGCTGTAGGCAAAGAGCTTATTCCCGGCGCCTCAACATTTGCGGAAGTCGTCGATCATATTCATCAAAAGAAACAGGAAAAAGCCCGCATTATCCTGTTCAGAGAGCTTTCCGCCGGCACTGCCGTTGATGGATTGATTGAGGCAGCTAATGACGATGCGCTTGAACTAATTCACCGGTATTTTTCTTCCTGTTCAAAGGGCGCCCAGGCACGAAACCTGAAGATGCTCGCTCGTGCAATCCGTAAGTCTGCCGAACAGGAAAACATAGACCCCGACGCTTTTGATCAGCTCGCCGCCCGTGTGGAATTTTTGACTGCCCAAGAAATTCAGCTCATTGGCGCTCTATATAGACATCGGGGGCAGGGTGGTAATGTCTGGGATAAGGCAGCGGAGGAACTAATTCCTGTGCCATTTCCCGATAAGCAAACGATGGAAGCGGTCGGCATGATGGCGACTAGATCATCCATGATCCTTGACCGTCATGCCCTGGAAGTGACTTCCTATGAGATATCCCCGATCGGTATAGCAATTTGCGATATGCTCGGAGACACGTTTCAAGCAGATTAGAGGATACTGAACTATCAACTGTTTGTTGCCGCGACCAGCTTATCCAACCACTTTATGCGATCTTCTTCATGCCGGTGAACCAAGCTCTCATCGTGCTTGATACGCAGTTTATTCGTCTCTACCTGGAACTTCTTGATCACTCTTCCAATGCGAGCTTTGCTCATAGGACCAATATTGAACCTGCCGGCAAAAGCTAAGAAGTCAGAACGCGGAGGGTTGAATCGCAATACTTCCCCCGATAGGCGTCTGATTTCATCGTTGTCTATATCACCGTCCCGTACCCTGAAAATAATTCTTTTAAATGGCGATGTTGGGTTTCGAAAGTGCTTGGACAGGTAAGCCAAAAGCTCTAAACCATGTTTGCTTTCCTGCCGACACCAACGTTCCCATGCATTTGTATCCGCCCAAGTTTTGTCATTTAAAGTCGGCTTAAACCTATAGGGAGCTATCCATTCTTCGGCTTTTTCTTCAACGTCGCTATATTCTTGGGGGTTGAACAATGTAGGCTCCCGCTCGATCCCAACGGTTCGCCACCCCGATTTCGGGACGATCTTCAACTGAGGGTCAACAGCTCGCCAAAAATGCCGTGCTTCATCACTCAGAAGCGGAGCTGGTACAACACGATACCCAGAGGCATAGAGGTGACCATAAATCGCTGATGCTATTCCGGCCCTCCTGAAATCTTCTTCGATTTCGATAAAGGCAGCACACCAAATATGGCCGAAAACAGGTGGCCTGCTATCTTCATCTGCATAGGGACAAAACCGTGCGCTCCCAAGCTTCTCCAACTTGCCATTTTGCCAACGATAAGCAGTAACTAACAGTCGCAGCCGACCCCACAACGTGTAGGGGGCAGTGTTTGTTTCCGCTCTATTTAGTTTGGGGGTGCTTTCGTGATGAATACCAATTATGCCGATTTTACTTCTGAAGATGCTCATCCCATACCGAAAACCTCGGTTCGAAAAAGCTTCTGGTAGCAACCATATCGGCTCGGGTAGATTTGAAAGATCAGGGATTACAGGTGTCTCACGACTGCCCACATTCAACATAGTCCCACCGTCCTAGCAACAGGAATCAATCTATCGGTCCTATCTTTTACTCGTTGTTCAGGCGTTTTTCCGCCTCTTCTTTCGAAGCATAAAGCATAGGCACATCAACTTCGCTGTCCCATGCCTTCATACTGGCACGGTCTGCCATTGCAGCCTCAAACGTATCGTGAGGTCCACACGCGACCCATCTACCTGGTGGGGAAGGTTTGATCTGGCGAAAACCAAAATAATATTTCTGTTCAGCCATATTTGGGGTCCCTTGTTGTGTCTTAGGCCAATGCCGCGATAACGGCCTCAGCTCGTTCAACCAGTTCCTTGTCCTCGGCCTCATCCTTTATGGAGAAGGCTATGCTGAGGGCCTGGGCAATTTCATGGTCTGGCAGTAGGTCGCCAGAACGTAGCGCACGATTGGCAATCTCTTCCGCAACACCAAGCAAGTCATTCAACGCCATGATCCGGTCCTTTTATTCACCTTGTTCGGCCAAAGCCGTCTTTACAATCTTTCGCTTATAAATAGCGTTCTCAAGGGCAGCTTCAGCCCTCATCAATCTTTCACGGTGTTTAAAATCGCCTGGTGTCAAAGCTGCTTGTTTCTTAGCATCTGCAAAACTCCGTTCCAGTACATCGATAACGTCATCCAGATCATCAATAACGTCGTTCAAAGTATGTTCGTCTGTCATCATACTGGCAAGAATGTCTTGCTCTTTATCTGTCAGCATTTGACCGTACTCCACCGTGATCGTTTGCTTTTAAAAGGCCTGCTGCTTTTAATCAGACCTGAACATTTCAAGTTGCTCACTCATTCGACTTAGAACTTTTCGTGTTTCCTCTCTGCCAAGCTTCACAAACAGTGAAGCAACGAAAGCATCGGCAATGCCGTTGGCACGGTAAACGTCTTTCTCATCGCCATTGAAAACAAAGGCACAGGTCGCCGCCATCAGCTTCTGAGTGTCGTGGAGAGTATCCATGGCTTCCACAAACTTTACGTCAGCCTCGTAGGATGTGAAATCAAACTGTTCCAGTTCCTCGTCAGAATAAATCTGCTTAAGTCTTGCGATGTCAGCTTCGCAGACTACGGGTTTCAGACCAAGACTGCGCGCCTGGGCAACCATATCAAGCCACGGAATTGTCGGAGGTAAAGCATCACCCCAATTAAGGTGCTCCGTCGAAACCTGAATATCTCTATCTTCCATCTCAAATCCTCACTTTAAGTTTCAGCCCAATCAGGCTCGCCTTCCACCTCTGGCACTGGCTGTGTCCAAGGGTAGGGGTCGCCCGCATCAATCATATCTTTGTAGGTGTAAAAGGCATTCTTTTGCCCTTTGTAACCCATCTCGTTCTTCGCACGTTCCGCTATCTTGGGGTACGAAATACCGCGCCCTCGCTCAGTAACCGCAAACTTCCAGATTTCCTCCAATAATTTCAACCTTATTGTGCCGAAGCCACTACTTGATGGTGTGCTTCTCATATTCCGCTGCCTCCTTCCCGAATAGACTGGCCCCTGGGTGAGAACCCGAAATAGCCAATCAACGGAAAAGGAGACCACATGTTTTCCGCACAACAAAACCCTTCTCAAGCCCAGCTTGCCTATCAAATCCGCTACCAGGCATATCTGGACAGGGCGTCGATCACAGCCAATTCAACCCAGACCTTCACAGACGACTATGATGACACCCCAAATTGTCTGACACATGTTGAATTCATTGAAGGAGCCCCGGCCGGCTCCATCAGGGCATGTATCTATGACCCTCTCCGTCCGGACCTGACAGTCCCGGCACAGGAGCTTTGTCCACTGGAAGTCGAAAACGCTCTGGATCAAAAAAGCAAATTCGTTGAGTCCAACAAATTTGTCGTCCACCCAAGTTATCAGCACAAGGCAATGGCCCTGAAGTTCAGCCTTTTCCGATATGTATTCGATATCGCAATAGAGATCGGCGCTGATTACATTCTGACATCGCCCAGGGCAACCCAGACGGATTTCTACGAGCGAATGCTTTTCAAGCCGATATCAGGCGTTAAGCGTTCCCTGGCTTTGGATTTCGATGTCGTCCTTATGGCTTGTGATCTCAGGATCGCCCGAGAAAAGGTCAGAACAGATCGTCGTTTTGCAATGCTCAAACGCTTTGGTTTATGTTAATCCCTGAAGGGGCAGGGGGGCGTTTGGCCCCCCTCGCCATTTATATTTATGCATGCATTGCGCAATGAATGACTGTAGCGTGTCTGTCTGACATTCTGCAGGATAGCACTCGGGGGACGTGTTTCATTGACGGGCTACTTATTCGTCAGTTTCATAGATTTCTTTGTTTCGCTCTACGTTCTTACGCGATCACGTAGCAAGCTCGCTCTTTGCTTTGCCTTGTTATGGACAAGCTTCGCAATCTGGAACTTCAATCTCTATCTGGCCACATCGGTAAAAGATCTCGATGTCCTAACGCCCCTTTTCCATGGTCTCAGATTCGGGATGTTTTTCATTGCTCCTGCAATGCTGTTGTTTTTCGTTACCATTACCCGCACACCGTTTACCTGGTTCTGGAAATCAGCAGTTATCGTGTCTTCATTGACGAGCACAGGGATCTATGTCCTCAATTTAGCGTATTTTCCAAGCCAGCTTGTCATCGGCCAGTTTGGTTACCATTCTGCCCCAGACACGATTTCAACAATCCACGAGATCAATTTTGTCGTCTCCAGTCTCCTGTCCGTCGGTCTAACTGGCCTGCGTTATCACAAAGCTATCTATCGCGAAAAAGCTCGTTTGCGTTGGCTTCTCGCGTCAGTCATCATTGGTACCACGCTTGGAATTTTGAGCTTCAATCACTCAAAACTGTTCGGCATGGCAGGCAATCTTATCGGTCTTTTCATGATGGCCTACGCCACAACGCGCTATCATCTTTCTGGGGTAAGTGAAGCGATCCGGTCTGGTCTGATTAGCTGCCTAGCCCTTGTCCCCGTAATCTTGACCTTAGCGACCCTGAGCTTTTTTGCGGACATCTATCAGCTGACCCCAACGGAAACGATTATTCCAAGCATGATCCTGGTTGCCTTTGCGATGATCATTCACAATCATCTGCAGAGCTTCATCACCACCAAAATTCACAGAGTATGGCCTTCGAGGGCCTACGATCTTGAATTTGCTAAGCAAGCAGCAATGAAACTGTTTGCAGCGGCAAACTCGCTGGCGGAAATCGAAAGACACTTCACGGATATTTTCAATAGGTTCATACCCGTCCGAACTTTCTACATCTTCATGACAAAAACCGAACACAACGCCTCCAAGCTTGAACCGGTTTTACCGGTCGGAGACGACGACTGTTTCCCTGATAGCAAAACACTCTCATCCTTGATCTCTGCAATCAGCCCCACTGATAAACCCGTACTCTACGACGACCCAGAGGCAAACGTTTCGGCTTTGTTCAATGTTGCCAATGTCAGCGCTTGCGTTCCGATTTCCTTGTCAGGATCAGTTACCGGCTATGTGTTTCTTGGACAACCCCTTTCCAAAGGCGAATTTACCGATACTGACATACGTTTCCTCAATTGGATCGGGCAGGAAATAGGAAAACCCTTACATAACCTTCTTGAATTGGATGAACTTGAGCAAAGCCTTCTGGAAGCTGAAAAAACGCTCTCTATAGTCGGCCATTTGAACATCTATAATCATGATGTAAAGACACCGTTTTCCAACATCGAAGCTCTTGTACTCGCTGGTGATGCATTCTCCGAGGATGAAAGACGCCGGCAGATTCTCAAGCAAGTTAACCGCGGCAAAACTTTGGTCGCCACCATGACCAGGATGTTGAACGCCCAACATCATAACGACCAGTCTCTTGTGGACCTCAACTCACTTATTACCGATATCGTTGATACTTTTGCCGCACAGAAAGGCCAATTCCACTTGGCTTTGGGCAAGACGCCTCTGGTTTCTGGGGTGGAAGAGGAGTTAGGCATCCTATTCCTGAATCTCATCACAAACGCACTTGAAGCCAGACAGGCCGAAAATCATGCCGTCACGATTACGACCAGCACCAGTGTAAATGGACAAGCCATCTGTGAAATCCAGGATAATGGCATAGGTATCCCCGAAACAGATCTACCCAAGGTATGGATGCCGGGCCAATCATCAAAACGTGCTATGGGCGGTAGTGGTCTAGGCCTGTCGATCGCCAAGCGAATTGTTGAACAGCAAGGCGGCACCATAACTTTGGAAAGTGGAAAAGGGCAGGGCACGAGAATCAAGATAGCTTTTCTACCAGCACATCAGAACAACCCTCGACGCCGTTCCTCACATCGCCAACAATAGTTCACCTTCCAAGAAGAATGCCCAGCTTCTCAGGAGTTAATGGCTTCGCAATATACTCACGCATCCCTGCAGCTTCACACTGTTCGGTCATGACCATTGTCCGCGGATCATTGGACATTCCGATCATGATTGTTTCATCGGTCGGACGATCGGCAAAACTGCGAATCCTGGTCGCCAACTCAGGACCACTCATATCCGGAAGCCTCACATCGATAAATGCGACATGGATGATTTCTTTCTCCACTTGAACTATTGCGGCTTTGCCGTCAGCCACGGCAAATACGGTATGACCCAGGTTTCCAAGCAACCTTGAAGCGATGAGCCTGTGAGTTTCATCGTCCTCGACGATCAGAATATTCAAACCCGTTTTTTTCTCTAATCCGCCAATATCATCATCGATACCTGCGGAGTGAACATCCTTATCATCGACACCGGTGATATCTGCCCAGAACTGATCGAGCATATCGTTAATGCGATCGACTTCGCTGTCGATAACCTTACTGGCACCCTCGCTCTCCGAAGGTTCCCGCTTCACTCGCCCTGACTCTAGCTTTATCGTCAACAATGGCGACCTTAACTTATGAAGCAGCATAGCGGCCTGTTCTTGAAACCTTTCCTTGCTCTGTTTGCTTCCGCTTGAATCTTTATTCGACATGTTTGGGTGCGTCCTTCAATGTCAGTTGCAAAACAGATATTGGATTTGGTACAAACATAGGTAGCATTTATACACAAGAATAAACTAGGCTGACTGGTGGGCGTGATCTAGTCATTTAATTGCAAAATAGAGAAATCCGGGGGACAAAATTGCAAAATCCTTTTACTGCGGACCTTCCGTTTTTTTATCCAAGCAGTGTACTCCTCTTGGATGATGAAGAACAATTTCTCCAATCGCTCAAAGGTTTACTCAGCCTGGATCACGCCGTTGTTGGCTATTCTTCCGTGGAACATGCACTCAATTTTGTTCGTAGGTCACAAGCCATTGTAAACGACCATTTTCAACTCCTCGATCGCGCATCAGGATATGCCGACCTGGAAAGCGGTATGGCCGGCGATCATATGGTTTTGTTCCGGTCAACAAATCTACATGATGTCGCCTTCTCACCCAGAAGATATGGCCTGACCTCCGTAGTGGTCGTCGATGAAGTTATGCCCGAGATGCGAGGGCTCGAGTTTTGTCACCTTCTTCAGGACACAGGTATCAAAACAATCCTACTCACTGGCGAAATGGACGATCCTGCCAAGACAATTGCCGCTTTCAACTCCGGTAAAATCGATCGATACATTTCAAAGAAAGATCCAAACGCCCTATCGCTGGTAGAGCAAGCCATATGGGAACTCCAACTAGATTATTTTACCGATATGCTTTCCCCCCTTAAGGCTGCACTGAAAGTATCTGCAAGACATTTGCTCAATAGTGATCAGCTGGAAGATCTCTTCGACCAGGTGCACAGCCATTTCCCGTTTCAGGAATTCTATTATCACAGTCGATCGGGGGGATATCTCCTTCGCAACACCGCTGGTGAAACATGCATATGCTTATTCTCTGCGGTCAATGAATTGAAAGAACTTGCCGATTTTATAAGTGAATGCGGCCCAGGCACTCCCGAACAGGTCAAGGGCCTCTCTGAGGGACAATACGTTGCTTGGGATTTTTTCGATAACTTCGGAACGCCGGACACTTGGGAAACCAGATTGACCGACCTCTTGTTTCCTTCAAAAATTCATAATGACATTGCCTGGTCACTGGTGCCGCTCGACAAAGCCCCCTATAGCGATCTTCCCGCATCGATATCCTGGAGCGGCTACAGAAAACAACTGATGTCTTATCCGATTAATTGGACAGAGGCAGCATAGAGAAAAGGGCACGGGGATTTCTCAACCCGCGCCCTTATGTCGTCACCAGGACCTACGTCGTCGATGGGGGTCGAGTATTCTTAGCCCTTGGACCTACGACACCCTGAATCTAGGATAATACAACCGCTGTTTACAACCCGGAATTTGATGAAAGCGATCTCCAATGGGCCGAGCCAAAGCACTGATGATGGAAATGCAAGAGTTTGAGTGGGCTTATGCACCGGTCTCTTTCAAATGCCCTGATGAAGATTGCGGTAAGCTAAGTGAGAGCGAAGCCTACCTGCCGGTCGTCTTTGAGAATAAAATCCCCGATGTGGATTTCCCAGTAGAACTTGAATGTTCCTGTTGCAAGGCAAAATATGACGCAAGAATCGAAGGCGACCTCGATACACTGACCATCACTCTATTGGATTATCCGGATACCGCCGTCGAATTTGAAGATGTGATTACCTCAGATATTGAGGCTAGTTGGTACGATCGGGACCCGTATGATCTCGATCCTTACGAATATGATGTTCCCCAAAGTCCAGCAATAATCTTCAATGCCGCTTATGAAGATATTCTGGCGTTCTTGGCCAGTGTTGTATCCAATGATGGCAATCACCCATTGAACCGGATGATTTTTATACAGTGCTTCAGTGCTTTTGAGGCCTACCTCTGCGACAAACTGGTTCAACTGGTCACCTCTTCAGACGACCGTATCAAGATGTACATCTTAGGCCACAAAGTGTTGAAGACAACCAAGCTTCCCCTCGAAGATCTTTATCGTCTCAAGGAAAAGACTGCGAATGACATTCTGCAGATGGTCGTAACAAAATCTATTAAGGAGACCATATTCCACGACTTCCCAAAGGTAGCCTCACTCTACAAAATCTTTGGCCTGGAATTGTTCGACACAAAAGACCTAATGTCGGACCTGGTGAAAGCTGCAAAACTTCGCCATCATTGCGTCCACCGGAACGGCCGAGATCTTGAAGACAACGAGCTGAGCGATTTTACCCATGCTTACATTCTGGAAGTCATCACCAAAATGAAAAATACGGCTGACAATCTCGAAGCCGCTATTTTCGACAAAGACAATCCTGACTACGACTTCTGAACGGCAGGTCCCTACCTAACAACTCTCAAATCCGTCCACCTGGTCGTATAGCGTGGTGACAGCATGTTCCTGGACATAGCCCACGTCTTCCGGAAACCGCCGGCCGCCACGCCAAGTGTGTTCCGGCCGAACTTCTTGTTCAGGCTGTCCAAGGCGACCATGGCCCTCTCTACCTTGTCATCCTGATGCCCCCCGAAAAAGGATGGTTGCCGGTTTTCCGATCGCACCAGGCCGATCAGCATGACACCCGCCTTCTGGTATTCAAAACCGTCCCTGAAGATCCTCTTCAACGCGATCGATGCCGCGCGATTGATTGCACCAATATCATTCCGGGCCTCCGCAAAATTATAGGTGGCCATGTTACTGTACCGCGGCTTGTCTTTGGCGAACGGGCTGGTTTGAACAAACACCTGTACCGCTTCGGCATAGACGCTTTTTTGTCTGGCTTTCTCCGCTGCGCGGGCGCCATAGGTGACAATCGCCTCGTTCAGGTCTTCAAACCGACGAATGCGACCACTGAATGCCCGCGATACCATGATATGCTGCGGATGCGGCGGCTCCTCGTTCAAGCTGAAACAACGTTCCCCCTGCAGCTCGCGTACAGTACGTTCCACAACGACATTGAAGTTGTTCCGGATCGTCCGGGGATCAGCGCACACCAGTTGCCACGCCGTCTCTATCCCCATTGCATGCATCCGTGTTGCCAACCGGCCACCAATTCCCCAAATATCGTCGATGGCCACACTGTCCAGAGCCTTCCGATCCGGTCCCGTAAGAATACGCACACCTTCGCTCTTACGATCTTTTTTCGCCAACCTATTGGCCAGCTTGGCCAGCGTTTTCGTGGGCCCAATGCCGACACAGGAGGGCAGGCCGGTCCACCTCAACACAGCCTCCCGGATATCCCGTCCATGTCGCCCAAGCTCATCGATGCCTGAAAGGTCCAGGAAAGCCTCGTCGATTGAATAGATTTCCAACTCCGGCGTGAACCCTTCAAGGACAGCCATGACACGCCGGGACATATCCCCATACAGTTCATAATTGGAGCTGAAGAGTACAACGCCGGCAGCGTCGAGTTCATCTTTGATCTTGAAGTAGGGCGTCCCCATTTTAATGCCCAGGTCCTTCAGCTCTTTTGACAGAGCAATAATACAGCCATCATTATTGGACAGCACGCCTACTGGCCGACCGGCTAGATCTGGACGAAAAACCCGTTCGCAACTGGCATACATGCTATTGATATCGACAATGCCAATCATGGCTATACCGACCGGATAATGTGCTTCACCACGCCCCAAATCACCAGTTCTTCATCGTCTCCAATATCAATAGGACGGTACGCGCTATTGTCTGGAATCAGACAGCGATCGCCAAGCCTCTTCACTGTCAGGTCGCCGGCAACCGCAGCTACCACGATATCTCCTGCCCGGGCAACAAGGGAACGATCGACAACCAGCTTGTCGCCATCGGCAATCGTTGGGCTCATGCTATCCCCCGATACAGTGAGAACAAAGGTAGCTGCTGGTCGGCGGATCAGAAGCTCGTTAAAATCGAGCGGGTCTTCCAACCAGTCATCAGCGGGACTGGGGAAACCAGCTGTCACCGGACAAACAAAAACCGGCAAGAAGCACGGCTTTGTCGCCTCAAGAGACGCTATGTCGGTAACTTTCACTGTCATTGAACCTGGTCCATTAAACTTGCTACATGGGACCAGTAGAACAAAAAGAGAACAATTTAGCAAGTCGGGACAATAGCGCCCACTAACAATATAGGGATGCGTTTAACACAATGAATACCTTAACCCTTTGAAATCAAACTGATATTAGCTCGCCTTTTTCTGTTCCCCATGTTGGTCACGCCAACGAAGGAAGGAATCGAGGTCTTTCTCTTCGGGCCGCTTCAGAAGGTCTTTTTCAATGAAAGCGTTCACGCCAGCTTTGACAAAGCTGCTTTCCCAACCCTCTTTCTCGAACTGATCACGGATCAACCCGGACGTGTTTTCGGCCATAAAGGCCTCGCGTTTTTCCTTAAGCCAGCTTTCGGACTTTTCTGCCAGATATTGAGCGCGACGCTCTTCCCTAAACTTGGCAAAATCCTGCTTCTGCTGGCGGGCTTCTTCTTCACGACGCTTGCGCTCTTCGTTCTTCTTGATTTCAGAGTTGCGTTCGCGCCAGGCAACGATCGTCTCATTCACCTTCTGCGTCGTCCATGAATAGGCGTAATCCGCTTCTACCGCCTTAATAACATAGCCGCTCAGCTTCTGAACTTTACCGTCCATACTGTCTTTCATGCCGTAGGCAATGTTCCTGCGAATAACTTCTGGCGTATATTTGTCCAAAAGGTCAGCAGCTTTTACTTTGCCGATATCGCATTCGCTCAGAATGGTCAGCACTTCCTCGACATCTTCACTTGGCGTCTTGATAAGGCGCAGATCAGTCTCACCAGCTCTTTCCAGATTAAGGTCCGGCAATACAAGGGAAAGTTGTTTTACTGATTTTCTCCGAACCTTGAAATCGAGGCCGACAACCTTCGTTTTTTCCTTAACCGGATCAAATTCAACATGCATATCGCCATGCTCGTTGATCAGCTCGATCGCCGGCACAAGAACATGCTGCCTGAAGTTACTGTACCGGGGATACTGATTCTTACCCAGGTTCAAAAGCTCTTTAATGTCCGCCAGGCTGACATAGAAGATGAACTCTTCTGCCTTGGGCTGGTTCGATGTGTCCATCTCAGTGGATAAGAACTCTGCCAAGGCAATGGCATATTTACTGTTCAACTGGACAATGAACGCCAGCCGCAACCGGGTATAAACACGCGGATCGCGAGCCCAGGACAAAAACTCTTCAGAAATCCGGAAAAAGAACTTCCGACCGCGGATCTTGCCACTTTGCAGGAAAACGCATGTGCCCCATTCCTTGGTTTTGTCCTTCCCAAGGCTGTTCCATTGCACTGATTTGGTGTTAAGGCCGACAATGACGCGCTTGACCCATTCCTTGTTTTTGATCTCAGGAATGCCTAAATAACTGCAGAGGTCATGCAGCGACATTTCATATTCCATCTGCTTCAGGCCGCCGGCCTGAGCCGTTGCCCAACAGCCGTTGACCATCTTACATTCGGCAGCGGTGAAAACGTTGCGAATATGCGTGGCGCCCGCGGGCTTTTTTATCGCGAAATACTGCGTGTCTTCGGCCATTCACCTATCCCCCTCAGCTTGACTAAAAATCAACCTGACTAATTAGCTGCCTCGATCTTTAGTCAGTAATTAGCCATATGCAAGCCCCAATTTTCTGTACCTTTACCGAGGGTTAGCAATTCCCCAAATCTCTGTACCTTTATCGCTTGGAGTCGGCCTCCGATTCGGAGATTTCCCCAATTTTCTGTACCTTTCATCTATTAAAAGCAGGAAAAGACCGTATACCAATGCTTCCAGAGGGGCAGTATGCCACCAGATGTTGATGAAAACCGACCTGGTGGCACAAAAAAGAGCCCAGAAACAAAAACCCCAATTTTCTGTACCCTTTTGAGCAGAAGAGAATAAAATCCCCCAAAAGCTTGTACCTTTGACAGGGTTTTTTATCTTTAAAATCAATGGGTTACAGCGGCTCCAAATCTCTGTACCTTAGCGTCGTCAAATAAGGTCGTATTTTCACCGTAAAAAACTTCCCTACAAGAAATTGGGGGGAATTTACCCGATCTTGGATACAAAATTCGCCTTAACCGATTCTGTGGATAACTTTTGGCCCCGAACCACCCCAGAGGGCCAAAACCCCCAAATCTTTGTACCTTTAACCCCCAAATCACTGTACCTTTGTGATATTGCAGACCAAGAATTGAGGAAGGCGCCCTATATAAATCAATGACTTAGCTATATGCCCCCAAATCTCTGTAGGGGTATGAAGTTCAATGTTTACAATGACTTAGGTGCCAAATCCCCAAAAACTAGTGCTGACTTGCCCCAAATTACTGTACCTTTACTAAGGAATTTTCCTTTGTTTACAATAGTTTGCTCGACCCCTTAACAGACTCTGTTAAGAGTCTGAGAAAGAAACAACAACCTCGTTAAATCCCAAATATCTGTACCTTTGGACACAGGATATAATGAACGTTCGCTCGTCGCTCACGTAAATAGCCCTGACGGGCACAAAATGAATTCGGCTTCGCCTCATTCCTAACATCTACGGCCCCATGCCTTCGGCATGCCCCCTAGTTCCCACCCAATATGGACAAGGCCAGGACAAGCCTGCCCTTGACTGATTTCTCATTCATAAACGAGTATAAACCTCAACGCTACAGCTGAGGACAAAACTCCGATAATGGTCTTCAGGGAAGACGCAGCTCGATTTTGCCCTTCCGTTTCGGCCATTTCCTGATGAAAATCGCTCTGCACGCGGCGTGGCGGCCCCTTGTAGGCCCATTCTTGTAATATTTTGGGATTGAAAGCCTTCAGGGCGAGGTTTTCTTTCAGGGAGGCGCGTAGGCGTTGCCTTTTATGAGACGCCCGCTTTTTCTTTAGAATAGCATTCTAAGGCCAGAAAATCCGCTGAAGCCGCCCGGTTTGCAGCATTAGCTAAGCTATCTCAAGCAGCCTTGTGAAGGTTTAGATATTATGTACCGGTTCAGTCTTTAGCTGAAGGAATCCCGCCAGCTTCATATTTCGCAGTTGAGCTATGCTTCGCCAGTATTTTGGATGCAGTGGCTATTTATCCGGGGGAGGGGGCCGCCGCCGCAGCCTCCATTGCCGATGGCAGAGAATGCTTTCCTGTTTGTGCCTTTTGGGGAATTCGAACCCGCCTACGCCCGATCTGCGGCCGCTCGTAACGCGGCCCTGGTCTTCCCACTGTCAGCCCCGGCCCGCTAACGGCAGCTTGCGCCTCCGGCCTGCCGGTTTCTCATTCAAATAGGCTTTGCCCTTCGCTTGGATACAGGCCCGGCCCTTGCCGGCCGTCAGTCCGCTTTCCATCACCCATTACCCTTGCTTCAGAACCTGCCCCGCCTGTGGCTTATAATTGTAATTCGGCTCCGCTGGAGAGCATCAAGGCAAGATAAATCCGGCCCTCGCGGGCCGGTCCTTGACACTCCCCAGCAGCCGTTTTTTGTAGCCACCAAGCAGGCGTCGGAGGGTTGTGCCGCTTCCTTCCTTAATACCCAGCCTCATTCAGCCCCAGTTTTTCTGCATTCTACCGCTGATCCGACCGCGCGCGATACGCGCAAAAATTCTTCAATCCCCGGCTCCCAAACCTTCCGGTTCCCGAATAACAAGTTGTGCGGAAGTAAAGGGGGAGGGCGGGTAAATAACAAGCAATTAAATGGAAGGGTGGGTTAAATAATAACTCGTTGATATTAAACACTTTTTCTTTGTTTGTTCTCTCTTTGTTCTTGAAAAATCGATAGATGAAAGGTATAATTATTACGTTAAATCAAAGGGTTAACCCCCTTTGGCTTGACTTCCAAAACTCAAAAAAAAGGAAGACAGACCATGACCAAAAAAGCAAACAGCACCAAAAAAGACGTTGCAATCGCAGCCGGGGCCGCCGCCATTGCCATGATCCCGCTTTCCAAAATCCTGCCAGCCGAAACCAACGTCCGGAAAGGCCCGTATCCAAACCTTGAAAGCCTTGCCAGCACGATCGTTGAAATCGGCCTGCAACAATCCCTGAATGTGGAGCCAGTGGATAAAGACCAGTACCGTGTTGTAGCTGGTTCCCGGCGCTACGCTGCAATGCAGTTGGCCTTAGAGGATGGCCGGTTGTCCGGTGACTATCAGGTGCCTTGTATCGTTGACGACAACAAGGTCGTTTCGCTAGAGGAACGACAGCTTGTTGAGAATATCGAGCGTTGCCCCCTTAACCCCGTCGATGAATATGAAGCTTTCGCACAGATCATTACCGACGAAAAGGCTACCCCGGCCCAGCTGGCGACCCGGTTCGGTACCACGGAACGGCATATCAAACAGCGCCTGCGTCTCGGTACCCTCGCAGACCCAATCCGCGAGGCCCTGCGCAAAGGGGAGATGACCCTTGATGTCGCCATGGCTTATGGCACCGTTAGTGATCAAGAACGCCAGATCAACGCCTTCCAAGCCCTGTCAAATTTCTACCACGTCTCTGCCTTTCAGGTGAAACGGGCCGTGACCGAAGCGTCCTACGACAGTGATCATCCGCTCGCCGTATTTGTGGGCGTGGACGAATATGCCAAAAAAGGCGGCGCAGTTGAGGACGATCTGTTTGAAGAAGGCCTGCGCCTCACAGACGCGCCACTTCTGCAATCCATGGCCCTCAAGAAGCTGCAGGCAATTGCCGACGATATCAAAGCCAAGGAAGAATGGGGCTGGGCCGAAGGTACCATCGATGGCGTTCACCGCTTCGCTGGTGAAGATATCCGCATCAACAGCTATACCCGTGCGTTCTCGGAAGAAGAACAAAAGGAGTACGACGACATTACCGGCAAGCTGCTGGACATGGAAGATCAGGAGCTGACAGACGAACAGGCCCAAGAGTATGAAAATCTTGAAGCCCGGCTTGAGGAAATCACCCAAGAAGCCACCAGCTACAATGCTGCGGAAAAAGCCATTGCGGGTGTGTGGGTTGGCGTGGACCAGAACGGCCAGCTTGAAATCTCGCGAGGCTGGGTGCGTGCCGATGACGCAAAACGCCTGCAGGTCCTGCATTCAACAGGTGAAGACAAGGAAGAGGGCAAAAAAGACAAGAAAGAGCCCGAAGCCAAACCCCTTAACCAGATGCTGGTCGATGATCTGACAGGCGAGCGCATCATGGCCGTTCGGTTGGCTCTGGTTGAAAACCCACAGCATGCCATCAATCTGGCGATCTACACCATGGCGCGTAAGGTGGAACGGGAAGAAACCAATTTCGTGTCCATGTATTTCGAGCCTGCGTCCTGCGAAAGCTCACACCGGCACAGCTTCAAAGCCCACACGCCGATTATCGAGGCGCGTGAGAAGCTAAACCGTAGCTGGTGCGGCAAGTCCTTCTATGAGGGGTTCCTTGCCTTCTCAGACCTTCCAGAGGCCGACAAGCAGGCATGGGCTGCCATGGCTATGCAACGCCAGATTACAAGCAGTGGCTGGTGGACCAATGGCAAGACAACTGATTTCGATCAGATGGCAGGCCTCTTGGAGGCGGATATCCGCAAAACCTTCACCCCCGACGCTGAATTCATTGAGCGTATGACCAAGCCGCAGCTGCTGCAGATGGCAGAAGACCTCGGCGGTAAAGACCTCAAGAACGATCTGGACGGCCTCAAGAAGGGCGAACTGGTCAGCGCGCTTGCAGGCATCTTTGACGGGTCCGCAACCGTCTATGGCGACGGTCCAATTGAGAAGGCCAAGACGTGGCTGCCCAAGAACATGGCTTTCCCGAAGCCGGTAAAGAAAGCGCCAGCCAAAAAGGCCACGGCCCAAAAAACCACGGCCAACAAGGCGAAAGCCAAGCGGGGCACAAAAGCCGCCGCAAAGGCGACAGCAAGCGCCAAGAAGGCCTTGGCAAAACCTGCACCGGCCAAAAAAGCCGCCTAAGCCCAACAGAGAAAGCCCAACTCCCCAAGCGGTTCGCCGCTTGGGGGCCACACCCCCGACAAGAGGAGAAGTCCCATGGGCCTGAAGAAACTGACGCCACAAGACATCGACTGGATGGTGGCCAAGCGAGAAGCAAACAAGTCCATAGAATGGATTGCAGGGAAGCTAGGTGTCGGTCGCGGCACAGTGACCTATCACCTGCAAAAAGAAGGCGTAGTACCGCCCAAAGGCCTGCGGCCCCGAATGAAAGGCAAGCCCCCACGCGGGCGGCAGACAACGGACAAAGACCGTAAGCTCTGGGCCGAAATGGCCGTCAAAGGAATGACGCCCTACCAGATCCACAAGGTCACCGGGCGCCCGGCCAATACAATCAGCTATTGGCTCCGCCGCATGGCCCTCGAGGACGCCGCGGCTGAACAGGCCCAAGAAAGCCAGTGTGGGGAGATTTCCCGACACTCTCTTGCTCAGCACTCATCCTGTGAGAATGCCAATGCCGCATAATCATACCCATATGCAGGCACCCCATATCGAACCGCCACTGGAAGCCTATCAGGCGCTTGTGAAGGACATTCATGGGGACTTGGAGACTGTAACCAGCTTTGCTTCGAGCGCCGCCGGCGCAAGCCAGATCGTTCAGTTCTTCATGCCCAACCGCATGCTTGTCCAATTGACCAGGCTACCAGGCGCGACGTTCGGCGATGACAGCTCGACACCGTTCTCGATGCCAGAGAACGACTGTTATGACCCGTATGGCGGTGCGATGTTGAAGCTGGCCTATGTCGCTGAAGAGCAGGACTAGGCATGGCAGGCATTCCCAGAAAGAAACTGACTGAATTGGCCGAAAGGCTGATCGGCACGGAAACCCCTAAGGAATTGGATCATGACGACTTCATCATCCACCAGTTTGGAACAAAGCCTCTATGGGCTGCAGATCGCGTGCGTTCACGGCGATTACGCGCCCAATATCATCCGGAGTATCGCGTCAGCCTATGACATCTCGGTTGATGATGCCCGGCTAAATGTCCGGAACACGCTGCGGGCCCATGAAATCTACGACGATGCCCCATGGACCCAGTGGCTGGACGATGACGAGGAATGGGCCGCTTTCAAACAAAAGCATGCCGCAGCCCTCGGATTGAACAGGGAGACACCCTATGACACCCTCAGATAACCACCAAAGCCAGAAGCCGACGGGCCAAAATCTCAGTCTCGATGTGCCCGGCCTGATGCAGGCTGTAGAAGACCGGCGCGGGCTATCCCTCGCGGAAGGCCTGAAGCTGCCCCTGAATATGCAATATCACACACCGGGCGGCTGGCTCATGTTTACCTTCGGCAAGGGCAGGGCCTTCCACATAGGCTCCTTCTATGCCGGGTCTCTCACCACCATGGCCATGGCGGCTGAGCGATTGGAGCTGGTCTGGAATGCCGCACAGGGCAAATCCAACGATGAATTGCGGGCGGAAATCGCCGCAATCACCAACCCATCTTCCCACAAAGGACAGGACAATGACTGACCCAAAAGCATACGGCTGGACTCTGCCCTGCGTGCGAGGCCGACAGGCGGGCCAGGAATTCTATACCGCCATGGTGCCGTTCCGGATGATCCACAAGTTTTTCGAGATCGAAGGCGCGCATCAGAACGTGAAGGCCAGAAGCCAGCGGGCCGTGAACCGCCGCCGCGCCAAGGAAATCGCTGCCTACCTCAAAGCCAACCCGGAAAACTATGTGTTGCCAGCCCTCACGGCCAATATTGACGGAGAACACCAGTTCCTTCCCCAGGACGACAATATGTTCCTTGGTGAGCTGCATATCAGGATGGACACCACAGCCAAGCTGATTGACGGCCAACACCGGGCAACGGGTATCTATGAAGCCCTGACAACAGACAAGAAGCTGGCGTCAGAATTGCGCGACCACCATGTTCCGGTGACCTTCTTCGTCTACCTCCGGCTGAACAAACGGCAGCAGTTTTTCGCGGATATCAATTCAAACGCCAAATCTCCCACCAATTCACTCACCAGTTTTTACGATCACCGGGACGAGATTTCCGAAATCGCCAGAAAAGTGGCCGACTGGGTGAAGGCCTTCAATGGCCGCATTGAATTTGAACGGTCGTCCGTGTCCGGCAAATCCGGCATGCTGTTCAGCTTTGCTCAGCTGACCCGCGCCACAAAGGCTTTCTACATGGAAACCGAAGACCGGGACGCTTTGGTGCGCAACATGGTTCGCTATTGGGACGCTGTCGCTGAGGCCGTTGAACGGTGGTTGGATGTTGAAGAGGACATGAAGGAAAACCGCGAAACCTTTATCTCCGGCCATGCCGTGTTCCTCTACGCGCTCGCAGAAATCGGCAATTTCCTGCACCGGCACCACCCGACTGAAATCGAGGATCGGGCCGCACGGCTGGCGGAATTCGATTTTGCTCGCAGCAATGACTTCTGGCGAAACTGTCCCGTTTCAGAAGAAGGCCGGATGCTCTCAAGCCGGGACGCGATCACAGGGTTACGCATGAAACTGGAAACCGCCATTCTCCGGCGGGAAGCAGCATAGGGGGCTATTATGGGCAGACCGCGCAAGGAACCCCGGATCAATCCGCTGACGGGCAGACCCCTTGAGGAAGATTTGCCAAAGGCGAAACCACCACAGGTCCGAACCCATCACTCCGACAAGTTTGATGGCACTGAAGACTGTTTCAGGAAGATGTTCCCCGATGGAGCCACTGTGAAATATGACGATGGCCGGACAGGCCGGGTATCCTATCCTGATCCAAATGGCCTACTGGCCCGGCCGCTATCCTATTTTTACAGACTGGGCCAGGTACCGGTCAAACTGGACAGCAAACATTGCGACCAGGGCGGATTCCGGGGTGACATAGACTTCCCCCATATGGACAGCTTCAAGATCGTCAAAAAAGCCCCTAAGCAGGAGCAGGTTGTTGCCTGCTATGACGGCGAGGACGAAGGCCGGGAAGTCGTCATTGGCGACCTCGTGTCCCTCAAGTCTCGACCAGCCAAACATTACTACAAGGGGCAGCCCACGCCGATTGCGCCTACAGACCCCGGCGTCAGCAAAAGTGACCTGGAACACTATAGCACCCATCATGACAAGTTCCGCGTCCGGCAAATACACGCCAACGGCAAGATCAGGATCATGCTGACCAGCAACGACTTACGCAAGGAGCAGTTGCGGGTGCCGGCGTCTGACCTCGTGTTTCATGAGCATGAGAACAGTTGAACCACTCTAACCACCAATAGCAAAGGGAGACGAAACATGCCGACAGGCAGCAGTGACATTCAGTCTGTGGACTTTCAGGGATTTCCTGTCCACTACAAGGAATATAACCGGCACCGAAGCGAAATTCCGCTCGTTTACATTGGCGGCGCGTTCCAGAATATCACGCGGGTCGAGGCTATTTCACAGTCGCTGGCACGGGAACGCTGGGTGATAACTATCGATACGCCGGGGAATGGGGCGACAGGCGTGCTGCCCTCCAACTATGGGTTCGACTTCATCTGTGAGGCTGTCCATCACACCCTGAAGGTGGCAGGCGTAGCACATATAAACCTGTTGGCTGGAAGTTATGGCAGTATCGTCGCACTCAGATACGTCCAGAAATATCTCGGTGTGGACCATCTGGTCCTGGCGTCGGCCATGAGCGACCTGCCTGACCGCTTGGTTTATGACTTCAACCTGTTCCTGTTCCTGCTGGAATGGGATCAAGTCGAAGAGTTTGCTCAAGGGTTCACAGACCTGATGACAAACCCGGATATCCGCGATAGCAGCCCCATTCACCGCACAGTGGCAGCAAAGCTCAAGGACGCTCTTGTGACTGCGCCCCGCGGGCTACTGGAACAGTTTATTCATAACACCCGCCGTATCCTGCATGACGGCAAGACAGACATCACAGCGCTGCCGGATATCACCACAACGGTCATTGCAGGCGAACACGACCAGTTTGTACCCCTTGAGGCCAACAGGGAAGTAGCCCAAGCCTTTCGGCACGGTTCCCTGCAGGTGATCCATGGGGCTGACCACATGATGCATGTTCAAAAGCGCAAAGAGTTTGTCCGTTTGGTCATGGACGCGACGGAAGCCCACGCTGCCTATCAAATGGCGGGGTAGGTTTCCCATCAAGATATTTCACGGAAAACAACACTGCCTATGGTTGCTCCTCAGTCCCATTAATCGCGAAAAAATAGTATAGATGATCTTGACCTCGTAAAGCAAAAGTAAGACGGTTTGAACGAACAAACCATCAAGGGGGGATGGATGCGTAAACAATCGACACATGTTTCAAGCAAGGGACAAACGGTGGTCCCTGCGGCAATCAGGAAACAGTTCGGCATTGAAGCCGGAACCGTGCTTGATTGGGATATTCGAGACAACGAAATCATCATCAGGCCAGTCACGTCACGAGATCAAGATACTTCCCTTGCCGCCTTCAAAGAATGGGGCACCGACGCGGACGATAAAGCCTATGCAAACCTATGATGTCATTAGCGTTCCAATAGCCAATGAAGACGGTCACGATAATCGACGCCGACCAGCTGTCATCGTATCAACCTCAAAGCTCGCTCAAGATATTGGGGTCCATTGGGCCTGCATGATCACCAGTCAAGAAAACGCAGGCCAGCCCGGCGATATCGAAATCATCGATCTCGAAACCGCTGGCTTGAAGCATTCGTCTGTCATCCGGCCCAGCAAGATGGTGACCGTAGAGACAGCCGAGGCAAGAAGAATTGGGAACCTGACCGCGCCCGCAATAGAGCGCTTGGAAGGTACCTTGAAACAATACCTTCAGCTGGTAGCCAGCTGAATATAGGAGGACCATATGGGAAACTTCATAAGCGGTGTTCTTGGAATCGCCCTGCTAATTATCTTTTCGATGTCATTTGGGGCTGCACTCGGAGTCTTCATCGGAGAAGGGGGATGGAACTTCCTTCTGCTGTTTATCATGGCCAGCTTTGCCTATTTGTTCGGACGTTGGTTCAATGTGCCAGGTATCCTGAAAGATATCCCCAACGGAGCGCAATTCTGGAACATGACATTGCTCATTATCCTCGGTGCGACCGGCGCTTCTGCTGCTGAATGGAATGGTGACTGGATACACACTCTCCCCAACATAATTCTTGGACCTGTTCAGGAAAGTTCCCAGCAAGCATCACATAGCTTTGCTGCTGATTTCTCAGAGGTTTTGAATGGGACTTTTCGTGAAATGACGCCGATTCTGTACGGCGGGCTTTTGTTCAGTAGCATCTATTTTTACTTCAAAATGGGTGTCCGTAAGCGCCAAGCTAAGGGAGGCCAGCATGCAACAGAAGCAGCCTAAGGTTATCAGGGGACATATTGCCTTCAGAGGCAGTGAGGTGGTTGCCTACTATCTGGAAGAGACTGTGGAAGAACCAGGAGCCCTCGCAGATACGCTCGAGGACTGGAAGGCTCGGAAGCTTAAACATGCGGCTTATGACGATCTGGAAGAATTTAATCGGGTCTTGGCCAAGGCCAATGAAGATCAAATGCCAGATTCCAATGTCCTGACGATCGATGGCGTTCTTGCCGATCCGGCGACGCACACATGGTTAAAGGATGCGCTCAGGTCCGCAATGAAATTGGACCCCATAGACGCGGCGGCGAACGCAAACACGTTGGCTGTGCTTCTGACAAACCGTGCAGACGGGCTTCTCAAGTCACATCTAGACGAAACGAAACACTGACCAACAGATTTAAGGGAAATCCCATGACACATCATTCACCCATGTCGGTATCAATGCAGCGATTTTTCCGCCTCCTGCAGGAAGCGCCATTTCTGGAAAAATTCTGGGACTATGACGACCGAAGTACTGATCTTGACGCCCTGAAAGAAGAAATGGGCGCCTGGTCACGAGGCGAAATTATTCTGGCTCAGTTTTTTGCTGGCCTTTGGGTAGGCAACAACACCCTCGAATTTGATATGTTTCAGGCAGCAGAGGTCTTGGATGCCAACAATCGGCGGATCATCATGACCTGGTTTGAAGATCCATTCTGGCCCTAGGCCGATTATCGAGAATTGTAGGCTCCAATGCCAACAGTTAGTAACAAGGGGATAAAGTATGTTGGGCTCACGACTGGAAGCGGACATATTGCAAGCAGTGAAAGAAGTTCGTCAATCATATGAAGACGAATTTTCAGGTCTACCTTTCATCCCGGTACGGGCGACATGGGAGGTCCAATTGGTGCCGATCTATGATGACTTTGATTTCGCCTTCCGGGTTAGACGCCGAAACGAAGATCAGACATTGATTGTCGGCTATCATGATAGAATTACTACAATGTTTGGTCCTTCAAGTGGTCCTATGTGGGTCGTTGTTAACGAGCAAGACCAGAGGGAAAATGTACCAGGCGAAGATGTTGAGCAGCTGGTGCTAACAGTGGAGTGGTTCCTGGACTCAGAAACTGATGATGGCCCTTTTGTAAAGGGGATGAACCGAAATGAAGTCTGTGAGTTGCCCGTTACGGAACTTGGTATGCCTGCTGAAGTAGCTCAAAAGCTATTGGAAGAATGTGATATCCATACAATCGGTGATCTTATCGGGTTTGATCCAGATTCCCTTGTGAAGCGAAAAATTGTCAGCGCTGAATCGATGACGGACATTCGATCCGCGCTCTTGGACTACCGGGTCAAGTTTGGCATGAGCCCGGACGAACGGGGCGTACTATAGGCAATCAAACAACCTGTAATTTCTCGAACAATGAAGCTGGATCAATTCAATGACAAGCCCAACACCATTTACCTGCAAAAAGAACGGTCAGACTGTCTTTATTCATGTTGCTGAAGATGATTATGTCATCAAGGTCACGACGGACAGCGGACAAGATGTTGGTATGATGGAGTTCCGTTTTATTGAGGGTGATAAGGGTAGCGACGCCCTGAAACTAATCTGGGCATATCTTGATAAATCTGGGCCAAAATATCTTGATCAAGGTATTGGTACAGAATGTTTGAAGATTGCCTATGAGTATTGGGGATACCCAATTTTTGCTGAGGATGATCATGGCCATACAAGTAACGATGGCGGACATCCTACAGGTGATGCCCCTACGTTTTTGGAAAAAAAGCGCCAACAAGGACTAATTTTGTAAGTGTAGGTGAAAACATGCCGAAACAGTATCTGAAGACAAAAGCAGAAAAAGCCCTTGTTATTACGGCCATGATCGTTGGTGGGGGGTACCTGGCGTGGACTGAAACGATGAACTATGCGGCGCAGCAAGTTGATACGGTTAGAGTCTACTTTGTCGATGGCACGGAGTTTCGTGTGGGCGACCAAGTGCGGGCAGTCTATGGGCACACCCCCTGCCCAGGCATTGGAATGGGTGACAACCTATGTGTGGAATTCCCGGCACAAAATGAGATGCCCGATGGAAAGGCAAACATCATGGTGTTTTATGATCCTCTGAAGCGTGACCCTGTGACATGGCGGCTACAATACCAATCGGGTCGCTATGAACTTTTTTCGCCTAAAGGCGAAAGAATTAGTGACCCACGCTTTGTGCAATAACCACACATATTTAAGGACCAATTGAGCATGACAACTGACTTTGCGACCTAAAGGAGCTTTAGCCGAGTTATTCTATAACGATGCGATAGTCTGGCTGACCCTGTCGGAAATATGAGGTAACAAGATATGAATTCAGATCAAAAAATCAAAAGCAACGAAAATGTGGTTTTTGGGATTTTTCTCGTCCTAACGTTGGGCGCCATGTTCGGCATGCCTCTCGGCTATTGGTTCGAAAGGAACTTGAGTTTTGAAGTGTTGCAGACCGATCCAGTTGACGCAATCGCTTTCGCCATTGTGGTGGTGTTAGGACTTGCCATGCCAATTATCGTGTGGCGTCCAACCTGTCACCTGCTAGAGCGATACGTTTTCAAGTCCTACGTGATTGAAGACTGTGGCAACGTTGTAAAACTCTATGGCTCCTATCGGCCTATGTGGTGTGAAACAGCCTATAATGACCTGTTGAGAAACCACAAAGGTTTCAAGGTCTTCCAGGGTGACGCCTTCGAAACTTTTGGGTGTACGCTTGCGGCGGTACCCGCCGAACTGGACGAGATGGTTGCGGCGGAAAGGGTTCGGGCGAAGGGTGTAGCTGTCGATTGGGTGTCATCGTAAAGACCCTAAAAGCCACGCCACCACACCAAGTGGATGATTACAAGATTGGACCATTTATGACTACGACAGCTACCGACCTAAACCTACCGTTCATCTTCGACCGCAATCTCTCAATTGCTGAAAAGAAATCGGTGAAGTTCGAGTTGTTCTTCAATGGGCAAAAATCCCGCGATTTGATGGGCTATGATGACTTCATGGATTGGCTGGACATGTACGGCATTTATCCCGCAAGCCCGGAGGCGGCCCAGGCCGAAATTGGCGTCATGATGAATGTACCGGAGGGTAAGGTTCGCTGGAACAGGGTTGCCCCTATTGTTGACAAGCCGGAAGATCTACTCCCCGACGGGTCGAAAGGTTTAGATGTTGGAAACGACGCGTAGGTCGAGTGAAACAAAGGGCCAGATTTACATGAACGAAGCTGTGCCAGATTTCAATAAAGTTGATCTTTACATAACACTTCTTGGCGTGTGTGTGCTTGGGCCTGCTCTATATTACATCATGGGTGTCAGCATTAATTTCTGGATATTCATGATTATGTGCACCGCCTTCAGCTTGTTCATTCGATGGCTGCGCCATCGGAAAGTAGAACATGCCGAGAAGGTGCCTGCTGAATCCAAGAAAGTGTTTGCGGTTGTCTGGGTACTCCTGATGGCCCTTGTTGGATTTACAGTATGGTGGTTCTTAGAGCCTGCGAACATCGAAATGCATGACGAAGAAGCTCGTCAACAAACAACACCCAACTAAGGACCGTATGATGTTGCTGTCACTTGGACTGTTGATATTTTCTTTTGCAGGGGGATGGGGTTTTTATCAGTGTTTGAATAAGAATCGATACGTTTTCACTGGACTAGCCGTTGGAACAATCGGCTCAGTTGGTTTCATCTATACTGCGGCTTTTATAGTTGCGCCTTTTATCAATTAAAGGACCCAAATCAATGGATTTCACTATCAAGGAAATAGCTTTGCTGCTTATCGGGTTTGGAATTGGTTTTACTGGCCTCGAATATTGGCGTACCGATGAAACAACCTCCGCGATAAAAAGCGCAGATGATGCAGTTTGACTAAGGACCATATCAAATGCAGATCGTTATTCTGATTGTTATGATAGTTGCTACCTTGAGTGCCTTCTGTGCGGGAGGATATATGTTTTTTGTCCCCGCGCATAAAGCCCGTATTAAGGCCGCTCCATGGGCAGGTGCGGTTTGTGCTGCAATAGGACTTTGGGCATGGCTAGCCCTGCCATTCGCGTAATCAAGGAAGGACCAAAAGTGATGAAGGAATGGTACTTCAAGTTTGATAATGGCCGAGAGGTAATGAAGCCACTTTTAAAGTGCTGGCCTGGTAAACTTGTGGATGTAGCAAAAGCGGCTGGGATCACTTTGAAGGCACTTCATGACTATATGCAGGGGAAAGTGCAGCTTTCTCAGGAGGAAGTTTATCGCCTGGACAATCTTCTTGGAATCGATCTGGATGACCGTATTGGCGAGTTTGCCGCTGTTGGCCCATACATTCTAGTCGCGTCACAGAAGCGAGCTCTTGAAGATGTTTATTGTGCAATCTCTCATGGTGGTGATGCCAGTCCTTACGAGATAGTACCGAATGCAGGCCCCGCAGAACCTAGTTGGAGGTATTTCGTAGTAAACACCTGTGGTGAAGACCCTAGCGTAGTGATGGCGGCACGGGGTGAGAAAGTTACTGATATTATTGACGACATTCTTTTCAACTATTCAGGCTCAATCGCCATCGATCGGTCCATGTATTTGGATGTTATCCGAACTTGCGCTGCTGCGAGCGCAGATCCAAACGCGAATGTTCAGGGTATGAAGGCACTGCTCACGCGACATGATCTCACTGATCTCCGGGACGCAATGTATTACTAAGAGGATAACGACAAGAAGGGACTAGATTTGAGTAAATCGTCTGAAAACATAGTAGAAAAAATTGATTGGGTGATGATTGCCTGGGCACTTGTAACGGCCCTGGGCTTTGCCTGTGGTGCAGCTTTCGGAGGAGCAATTTGGGCTATTTTGGCTTTACTAATTAGTGCCTGTACAGCCCTAATAATTACCGAGGTATTCCCTTTGTCAGTTGGGATAGGGATCATACTGATGATGCTTCTTATGGCTACTTATCATTCACTGCAAGTTTGACCTATATTTAGTGGCTGGTTCAGTTCTATTATTTGAGGCTGAAGGCAAGAAGGTAAATGGCAAGCATTTACTATAGAGATATTCAGTAACAATGGGGCATTTAGAATGAAGAAGGACAAACAAATTTGTGCTGCTTGCCTCCGTTGGAAACGACAAGAAAATTCAATGCTCGGAATATGTGAAGCAAAAGGTGTGAAAAAGTACACTGAAGACCAAAAGCCTATTTATCACCTTACACCGGCCAGTAAGATATGTGGCGACTTTCGTAGCCATTCATCAATAGCAAAACGAAGGTTCGGTCGGCGTGTTAACGCTGTAGGAATGATGTTGACGGGTTCTGCAGTCACTGAATTTTTGGATTGGATTTTACGACATGGGTTGGTCGTTCAAGTTGCACCTATGAATGAAGCTTCAACTTTCCTTAGCGGGGCAATGATATCCGGCTTGCATTTGAATGATTTTAAGTCACTCCACTATTCGCATCGCCCTTGGCGTCGAGCAACACACAGGGACAGATACGGCTTGGTACTATCAAGGGGATCATATCGGCTGCAGCTCAATGAGGCTAAAACCCATGACAGAGACCTGTCAGTATTGAGCTTTTTATGCGGATTAAGAAGCAAAGACACTTGGGAAAGAATGTTTCAGCGTATTGGCTATTCAATCGATCAGTTTGGGTTTGTTAGACCTATTGGCAGCAATTCTTCCCCGGAATCTCCTACAACAAATCAGCCCACCAAAAGAGATAAGGTTTGAAAGGGTTTATGAATACTGAATCCAATTCAAAAGAATTGCCCAAACTTTATGCGGCATCACCATATGAGATTGGCGAACCCTTCTACCAAAGCATTGCACATGCTGGCAAATATGTGAGGTTTAACGCCACCTTGTTAACTTTGGCAATTGTGGCCCTACTGAGTTGGCTGACTGGATCATTCAACCTAATAGTGATGGTTGCTGTTGTTGGCCTGGTTTACCTGGCAACAAGCTTCAAACGCATACAAGCCTGCTATGTTTCCCGATTTTCTGAGAAGATTCTTGGAGACTTCCATACGCTGCCCAACCAGACCTACAAGTTCATGCTAGATGAACCTGTACAAAATCTTCATGTCGCAATCATTTCGGAAATAGAACCCCCTAGTTATAATGGCATACCAAGGCAGACCCCCTACCTAAACTGGACAATGAATTTTTCCGAAGACAGCTGCTTTGATTTCACCAGGCTGATTAACTATCGCGTTAAAGAAAAGAATCTATTTGCCATTGCCTTGGTGGATGGTGCGTGGGCGACCGTGGCGATCATGAAACAAGACTATTGGCATAACCTGCGGAATACTGATCCTGAAGACCCCGAAATTCTTAAAACCATACAGAAAATGATCATTGAAGATATGGAGCTGGCCCGTCAGGCCAAGACCAAAGACTTCAATGTCCAAGACCTCCGAAACCTTACTTCTGGCCTGTCCGACAACGCAGAAATAACGGTGACGGGGCAAGGGAAGGTTCGATCAGGACGGTTGACAGCTAAAGGTGTTGAGTTGTCCAGCGACATTTAGTTACAAGACCAACCGTGCTCTCATTTGCTTCAGTTGGTGCGGACCGAAAATCAGTTCCCGCTGTAGAGAAACTTTATTGGCCAATTCTATGATGAAAGCCTCATTGTTACGCAGGAATGCTCGCATTTCGGCTTCCATATGATCCTGCAAGTTTCGCAGCGTTTGGAGATTGATATCCGCCTCAGCTTCACTTTTCGCTGAATGGAACCACTTCACTTCTCGATCATTATTGGCTTTCCAGCTCAGCCATTCTCTCGCAGATTCTTCGAAGTCCTTCAGGTCGTTGCTTGCGCCAAGGCGTTTGCGGCCATCCCCGAACAACTCTTCAGACAGGTAACCGGCCAAAGCGACCTTCATATTTGCCACAAGGATATCTGGGTTTTGATCATCATCAGATTCAGGGATGGACCCAACCCTGCCATTTAGAATTTGATCACCACCAAGAACTATGCGCCGGCAGTGAATGCGCAATCTGACGATCGGCCAATAGAAGGCCAGATGCGCAGCAGCATGCCCACTTTCATGCAGACAAACGCTAAACTGGGTGTCTGGGTCCATGAACTGATTTTTGATGAGAGACCCAAAACTTATGTCGGCGCTTATCGTATTTCTATAAGGAGAAAAGTAGGCCTTGTAGGCCCAGAATAGACCAATAATGGCGAGAGAAAACAGCCACCCAAGGGGCCAGTAAACTAAGATGTCAATCCAGTAACTAACGCCTCTTTCAGATGAAAACTCTACCATCTGTTTTATGGCCACAAAAACAGCGGAAAGCACCAAGGACGCAACGCAAAAGCCAATAAAAAGGGCCACCCAGCGACCCATTCGGCGAACCCAAAGTGATACCCTTGAGCATAGGGTGGCTATTCTATCTGTCTCCCAAAACTTTTTAGCAAAAATACTCATACTTCCCTGGTACCGAAAAAGAACTACTACGACCCATTTACCGACATATAGTGCAAGATATATTCCGTCACTTTTCGACCATCACCTGAAGGGTTTTCTTCAGTAAAATTCTTGCCCTGCATTTCAATCAGCGGGCCAAATTTCTCCATTCTGGGATGTGTGATCTCTTTCCCGGCAAGGTAGCTTGGCCGATCGAAGCCCATTACCTCAACAACAAACGTCATTTCTTGATGATTTTCACGGTGCCGGGCTTTGACAAGGAAATCAGGCAAACACGGTTCATCATCTGGGCCCATTTCAAAAAGGGGTTTCTCGAGCCACCAGGTATATTCGCCATATTCGGTCGAAAGCCGCTTCAAAGTGAACTGCAGCGTATTGAAGGCCTTCCGTTCAAATTCACTGTCGATAGCCAAAAAGTGGTTAAAGTCAGCAATCGGTTGCGCATAAGCCCGCTGTATCTCAAGCCCGGATTTCTTGCTCGTCTCAGCAAGGACGCCAAAGAAGAGATAAGGTCCACTGACCTGGTTCCCATTGATCACAGGGTATTTCACTGTCCCGGCGCAAGGAATGTGAATTTCTTCGCCCTTCACACGCACAGTGGCGCCAGATTGATCGACTTCATGACAGAAATAACACACGAAACCTTGTGGCCGATGACCGTCAGGCCAGTCTTTCATTTTCTCTCGCATCCGCTTGAAGACGATATTTTTGGGCCAGTCCGGGGCATAGGTGAAAAACACATCTCTAAGCAAGACACCAGGAGCCACCTTCACGCATGAACCCACTTGTCTCAGAGCGGCATATTCAGAGCTGATATTGCGTTCAGGCCTGTCATAATACCAGCGATTAAGGCCTGCCTTTTCCAAAAGACTATGCAGCATCTTAGCGATAGCAGGCAGCTGTCCACCTGAAGTGGACTTTACGGAAGCGCCACCCCCAACTGACTTTTTGGCTTCCGTGCCACCTGTAGGCTTCAGCACAGAGAAGAAGCCTTCTGGAGGTTTACGGCGCGCCTTACTCCAATTGGCAGCATGTTTTCGACGCACTTCACGCTGGTGGAAACAGCACTTCTCCGAATGTGCTAGTCGCCCAGGCCCTGTAATCATCCGCCAATAAAGGGCTTTATCCCGTAGGACGGGAGAAACAAGAGGATAACGGCGTCTTTCTTCATTGCAGTCGCATTCCAGCCACCACCCTTTGTCGTGGGCTTCTTTGAGTAATCTTGTGACAGTCTCTTCTTGGGAAGGATCAGCTTCATCGGCTTCAAATTGTCGGATAGATTTCGCTTCGTCTTTCGACAACCAGCGTTGTTCGACAAGCCGTTCCTTGGTCACAAAGCGCATATTCCCTCCCCATTCTTAGGCGTACAGCAAGATTCTACACCACAAGTGTCACTCCATCCAACCAAGAGGCTCCAAACGGGCCAGACCCTTCTTCCGCCATCGAGCCTCATTGAGGCCTGACCACACCAGGCCGTCGCCGCCTGCGCCGAAAGTAAAGGGCTTTGCCCAAGAAAGTGCATTCGCACTTTTGAAAGGAAAAGCTCGTGAAACCTTCTCTTGCCATCAAATCACTGTCCCTTCTGCTGAGCGTCAACCAGCCAGCCTTTCTGTCCGGCCCTCCGGGCATAGGGAAATCATCCCTGATCAAACAGTATTCTCAGCAACACAATCTGGACCTGATCGATCTGAGGGCCATCTTGCTCGATCCCGTTGACCTACGTGGCCTGCCCATACCAGTTGGTGATGGCGACGAAAGAACTGTTCGCTGGATAACACCAGAATTCTTACCTCAGTCCGGACAAGGCATTCTTTTCCTCGATGAACTGAACGCTGCGCCACGCCTCGTGCAGAGCGCCTGTCTGCAGCTGGTGCTTGATCGTCGCATTGGGGAATACCAGTTGCCAGACGGTTGGCAGATCGTATCTGCAGGCAATCGGGAAACTGATGGTGCCGGTATTGGGTCAATGATCACCCCACTCGCCGACCGTTTCACTCACATCGAGGTGGAAGCGGATCTGGATGACTGGTGTCTGTGGGCATTTGACAACAGGGTCCCTGCCCCTTTGATCGCCTTCCTCCGGTTTCGTCCGGGCTTGTTCAGCCAAACGCCATCCAATAATGGCGAGATTGTATTCAATAGCCCTCGTTCCTGGGCGGCCGTTGGCGAAATCATGGCCCAACAGCCAGACAAGGACATTGAGTTCGAACTTTATTGTGGCCGCGTGAACGAAGGCACAGCCCAAGAGCTTATCGCCTTTCTTGAGATGTATCGGTCGCTGCCGAACATCGATGCCATCCTCATCAACCCGCAGACCAGCCATGTACCAGGCATGGACGAACCTAGCGCGCTGTATGCGGTCGTGACAGCCCTCGCCTCCAAAGCGAACCCATCAAATATGGATGCGATTATCCAATACGCTGACCGCCTGCCGAAAGAGTTCGCTGTCTGCCTCATCAAAGACGCCTTGAGCCGCAATCAGGACGTTGCAAGTACGCAGGCCTTCATCCGCTGGGCTGCCGAAAACAAAGACACATTCGCATAAGGAGGCCGACATGAACGCATCCGTGCATCCTATGCCAATTCCTGAACATCTGGCCTCGCAGGAAAAGCCACATCTCATGGGCAAAGAGGTCAGCGTCAAATACGGACGACTTACCTACAGGTTCTTTATCGGAGATCGGGAAGGCCGATTGGTCCTGAGAGTTCACTTACGGAAGTTTCGGTCCAGAACCCGCGTCATCGATTGGTACGACCCAATCCAGGTGAGCCGGATACCAGAAAAAGTCGCTGAATTCGCCCGTAGCTGGTTCGACAAGGCAGTGTCAGCACCGCCGCCATCTCCAGACTTTTTCGACGCATTGCGCATGCCGGGCACACAGTCGGACACATCCGACATGCCTTTCGTTGCTTCAGCTTAATCGACAGAATGAGGATCAGTACAATGACTGACATTACACAAAAAGCAATGTTGGCTGGTATCCAAATATCACATTGGACAGCTCGCAAACACGACCGCCGGATTTCGGACAAAGTGGCAACGGATCATGCTGCGTCTCCAGAGGCTGGCCGCTACAACAAGCTATTGCTGGCCCGTGACACGTTGCAAGACATCGTGAAGATCATGAATAAGGCAAGGTCGTCACACTATATGAACACTTTACCTTGGGACGATGAGGGCTACCGTATCCTGCCTGCGGCCAACTATTTGGACTATATGCAGACGATGGGGGCTTTTCAGCGCAAGTTTGAAGCTGCTGTAACTGACTTCCTGGAACACTATCCAACATACAAGGAAGAGGCCCGTAAGTCCCTCGGAGAAATGTTCGTTGAAAACGACTATCCGGACCCCGGCTATCTGTTCAAAAAGTTCTCATTCGACATCCGGATTAATCCCATGCCATCGGCAGAGGACTTCCGGGTCGATTTGAGCAAAGCACACGCTGAGATGATCAAGTCCGATATCGAACAGCGTCTCCTTGAAGGCCAAAAGAAGGCCATGGCTGACATTTGGGAGCGGATACACGCCGCAGTGTCCAAGATGAAAGACAAGCTTGAGGGGTTCAGGCGAAACCCGGAGACCAACAAGGTTGAAGGGCGATTTCGGGATACCCTGGTCACCAACATTCAGGACCTGGTAGCCATCATGCCCCGGCTGAATATGACCGGTGACCCTGAACTCGATCTCATAGCTAAGGAACTTGCGAATAGCCTGTGTCAGTACGATGCGCAGACCCTCCGGGAAGACGCGGAATTGCGCCGCAAGACCGCAGCTGAAGCCGACCAGATACTGCAGCAAATGGCTGGGTATGTAGATGTAGGGGGTGATGAATGACACAAGAACAACAGCTCATTCAGGAACTCTGGTATTTCATCATCCACTATTCCGACAAGACAGGTGAAGAACTGTTCGCGCTACGCAAGCGTGTCCAAGCTGTATTGGATGCAGAAATGCCGAAGCCGGAAATCTCAGGCAAAGACCTCTCACCTGAAGAACTTGAGGACATTGTGCATACCGCTGCAGCGCAATTGGCATCAGAAGCAAACAATGCCGGCATCGATGAACAAGTCCACTTCTTAACCGCGACATGTGGCATTCCAGGACACCAAATTGAAGCCATGATCAGCGAAGAGAAAGGATCACAGTCATGATTGACCGTATCGTAAAAGCCAGATCAAACCTTCTCATCAGCCAACCGTTTTTCGGTACGCTTGCTCTGCGGCTAGTTCTCGAAAAGGATACATCCATCGACACCATGTCTACCGATGGTACGAAGATCCTTTTCAACCCTGATTTCGTTGACCAGCTGGATAATGACGAACTCATGGGAGTATTCGCCCATGAAGTTCTCCATTGCAGCAACCTTCATCACCTTCGCATGGAAGGTCGTGATCCTATCGTTTGGAATGAGGCCTGCGACTATGCCATCAACAGGATCATCCTCGAAAATGGTTTCAAGCTTCCAAGCGGTGCCTTGGTGGATGCAGCCTTTGATGGAATGTCTGCAGAGGAAATTTATGCGATCCTGCCCAAGGACAAACCACCAGGATCAGACCCAAACAATGGCAATAGCGATCCCGGTCGTTTTGGCGACATCCATGAACCAAAATCGGAAGCAGGTGAAAAGCTTTCCAAATCTGAAAAGCGCAGAAAAGAAGCTGAATGGAAATCAGCCACCTTACAGGCGCATCAAACGTGCAAATCAGCTGGTAAAACACCTGCAGGCGTTGAGCGTCTCATCAAGTCCATCAAGCACCCGAAGATTGACTGGCGTCGCCTTCTCCACAAGTTCATCTCGGAGCGGGATACCTCGGACTATAACTGGTCACGTCCAAACCGTCGATTTATCCATCAGGATATCTACCTACCAAGCATGGAAAGCCCAGCCCTTGGTGAAGTCGTCGTCATCTGCGACACATCTGGCAGTATCCGTCAGGAGCAAATTGACCAGGTCAATGCAGAACTTAACGGAATCCTGAAAACAGCTTCACCAAGCCTTGTAACAGTGCTGCATTGCAACGTGGCCATCACCAAGGTTGAAAGCTTCAAGCCGACCGATGGCACGGTGACACTGATGCCAGTAGGTAGTGGCGGAACAGATTTGAAGCCACCATTCGAATGGATGAAAACGCACGGAAAGAAGCCCGCTGCAATCATATATTTCACAGACCTGATTACCAGCCGCGGCTTCCCGGAAAACACACCGGCTCCGTTGATCTGGATAACACCGAACAAACGCAAAGCTCCGATCGGTACCACAATCAGTCTCGCTTACGGCGAATAAGAACCCACCAGAATGGGAGTAATCACCATGGCTATCAGTAGCAGCCAAACCCTTTCACCTGTCCAACCCACAATTTCTGATGCCGCTATCCATGCCCGGGCAGAGGCAATCAGGTCTGTAGCAGAACGAATTTTCGCATCTCTCAGCATGTCAAAAAAGCCAAGCAGGGCAAATTTGAGAACTTGGATGGAAAGGTCATTCCAGACTTCCGATTCAATGAACGGCTGGAGTTGGAGAGATGTATCTGACGCAATTGAAGTAGCCCAGGTGCTCTACTATCAAAACGTTGTCGCAACGTTAGATCAAGATCAACGGCTTCAAAAGTTGCACGATTTGATTGATCTTCTGCCAGCATCACGACACAGGTCTGAAGAAAGCGAGCTTCACCAACATTTCGCCACGCCCATGATCTTGAGCGAGGTTGCTTGCCGTCTTCTTGATATCCAGCATCATCATACTTTACTGGAGCCAAGCGCCGGATATGGAATGTTGATGGTGCCAGCTGCCAGCATTGCCGGCACCATCTGCTGCAATGAGATCAACAAAGCGAAACTGGCCGTCCTGGATCACCTGTTTCCAGAGGCACGGTTCGAAAATCTCGACGCAGGGACACTCAATGACAGGCTAGACCCGACCGTTCAGCCCGATCGCATCGCTATGAATCCGCCATTTAGTTCCAGCCCTGGTCAGCGGGGCATTAAAGGAATAGGCATCAAACATATCCGATCAGCCCTCGAACGATTGAAACCGGGCGGTCGCCTAGTTGCCATCACCCCAAGTGGTTTTGTACCAGAAAATCGCCAATGGTCCTTGGTGTATGCCGCTCTTCAACAACGAGCACAGATCACCATGATAGCCACCCTGTATAAAGGGCTTTTTGATAAATCAGGTACCGGTGTTGCCACCAACATTATCGTCCTCGACAAGAAAACAGAAAGCGGCCAACAACAGGACACCCTTACCATCAGGCAAGATGTCGAGGATATCGACAGCCTTACAAAACTGCCTGACTTGTTGCCTGCAAAGCTTGAGAATGCAGGTCCTGATAGCGTCGTTATCTCTGATCAAAGACCTGCCAACCCTGCCCTGCGGGCTGTCGCAAAAGCGCATCGAAAAGCCAACAGTCGTTTTCCCAAAGCTATACGCCTCGAATATGAGGCTCTGGAACAGAAAACGCTGCCCGGCCACCTTGAAGATAAACTGTATGAACCATACACAGGCCAAGCGGTGCGCATTCCGGATGCACCCCCTCATCCAGAAAAGCTTGTCCAGTCGGTGGCACTGGCTTCCGTGCCACTGCCGAAACCAACGTACAGGCCATATGTGCCCACGCTATGGAAGACGAATAAGATCCTTTCAGCGCCGCAGCTCGAGGTGGCCATCTATGCGGGACAGGCGCACAGCGATTATCTAGCAGGCCGGTATGCACTCAATGAAGAAGGTACTGATCTGGTGCCAGCTCCCGACGGTTTCAGAGTGCGCCAAGGTTTTGCCAGTGGAGATGGAACCGGTGTCGGAAAAGGTCGGGAAATCAGCTCAATCATATTTGATAACTTCGCCCAGGGCCGGAAAAAGGCAGTCTGGATCACCAAGAGTGACAAACTTGTGAAAGATGCCCGCCGCGACTGGATCGCCATGGGCTGTGATCCAAACCTCATGGTCAACCTATCAAAATATCAACCCGGCGAAAAAATTGACATCGAGGAAGGCATCCTTTTCCTCACCTATGCTCGCGGGCGGACATTCTCAACAAAGCACCAGGTGGCGCGTATAAAACAGATTCTGGACTGGGTGGGCCCAGACTTTGACGGCGTGCTGGCACTCGACGAATGTCATGAACTTGGTAATGCGGCTCCAGGGAAAACAGACTTCCTTGATATGGAAACCAAGTCTTCCCTCCAGGGAAAGTTTGGTCTTGAGCTTCAGGCGAAATTACCAGAGGCCCGAGTTGTCTACGCTTCGGCAACGATCGCAACCAAAGTGGAAGCACTGTCCTTCGCTACAAGACTGGGTTTGTGGGGAACACGAGATATGCCGTTCGCCAGCCGTGAGGACTTTATGTCGTCAATGGCCGAAGGCGGTATCAGCGCCCTTGAGATGGTCTGTCGAGACCTCAAGGCATCCGGTCTCTATATAGCCCGCGCCCTGTCCTTTGAAGGCGTCACCTATGACATGGTGAAGCATGAACTCACATCCGAACAGATCGATACCTACAATACATTTGCTGAAGCCTATAAGATCCTGCACGCCAACCTGAAGGCTGCACTTGAAGAGACCAACATCGTCCAGGACAACACAGCACTCAATGCAATGGCGAAGGGCGCAGCCCTCTCAGCTTTCGAGTCCACCAAGCAACGCCTCTTCAATCACCTGCTAACAAGCATGGCCATGCCGACAGTGATCAAACGTATGGAAGAGGATATCGCCAACGGGGATGCTTGTGTGGTCCAGATAATCTCAACCGGCGAAGCCGTTATGAAACGCCGACTGGCAAAGGTAGCCCCAGAGGACAGGTATGACCTGCAGTTCGATATCACACCCAAGGAGTATATCGTTGACTACCTGATGCACAGCTTCCCAATTGTGCTTCATGACATCCGGAAAGAAGATGATGGCAGTCTCACATCGGTTCCGGCAAAAGGCTCTGACAATGAAATGGTCTTTTGTCAGGCAGCACTAAAAAGGCGGGAACGCCTCATTGAACAGATATGCAGTCTTCCCAGCATTCCTTCAGCGCTCGATCAAATTCTACATCACTTTGGTACCAATCAAGCTGCTGAAATTACCGGCAGGAACCAGCGGATCGTGAAAAAGGAAGTCAACGGTGTCAATCGTCGCATCCTCCAGACACGTCCGGCATCTGCCAACCTTGCGGAAGAACAAGCCTTCAACAGCGACTTCAAGAGGATCATTATCTTCTCGGAAGCCGGCGGCACAGGGAGCAGCTATCATGCCGACCGTGGTATCAAGAACCAACGACCACGGCGGCACTATCTGGTGGAACCAGGCTGGCGTGCAGAACTCGCCATCCAGGGCCTCGGCCGCAGTCACCGCTCAAATCAGGCACAGGCGCCAACTTTCCTGCCCGTCACGACCAATGTGAAAGGGCAAGTCCGCTTTACGTCCACCATCGTTCGTCGGTTGGACGCCCTCGGCGCACTTACACGCGGACAAAGACAAACCGGGGGCCAAGGCCTTTTCGATCAAAAAGACAACCTTGAATCAGACTATGCCAAGGCCGCTTTGATCCAGTTCTATACAGCGCTGTATATGAAGCGGGTGCCTGGCGTCACACTCTCTGAATTTCAAGCACAGACGGGGCTTGAGATCGTCAGTTCGGAGGGCGAGCTTAAAACGCGCCTTCCACCAATTCAGCGGTTTCTCAACCGACTGTTGGCACTTCGCATCGATGAACAGGAAAAACTGTTCAACATCTTCGAAACCTTCATAGAACGCGAGATTGAAGCCGCCAAAAAGGCAGATATGTTCGATACAGGCCTCACCACCTTGAACGCTCATAAGATTTCGACAATCGAGACGGTTCCCGTCTATAAGCACCCCAAGACTAGGGCCCAGACACAAGCTGTAAGGCTCGAGCGCGTGCAACGGGTTAATTACCGACCATACAGCTACGTCCAGGAACGGTATTTTCCAGAAGATGGCACCAAACTGATCTTAAATACAGAAGGACACGCCGCGTTGCTTTCGCCGCCCTTCACGTCTTTTGATGACAATTTCCAGAGTGTCACCAAGCATCGCCTTTATACGCCTGCAGGCACCAAAAGGATGCTTGCGCGCACACTGGCCGAAAATGGGTGGCATGAAACAGACCCGGACACACATAAGCGTGTATGGGAAGAAGAGGTAGCCAAAGCACCTGAGTTTGTCACTGACCAACTATATTTGCTTACAGGGCTACTACTGCCTCTTTGGAAAAAGCTGCCATCATCCACACCGAAGGTGGTGCGCCTAAGGACAGATGAAGGTACCACGTTGCTGGGGCGGGTTTTAACGCCAACAGCTTATACTAAACTCCTCGCAGAATTGGGTAACGGCAGACCAGAAACAGCAGGCCTCTTGTCCATGGTCCTGGACGGAGACGCCGAAGTGGCCTTCAGCAATGGGATGCGGCTCCGTCGAAGCAAAGTCATGGATCGCATGCGATATGAAATCGTCGAGTACAAACGCGGTGATCTGGACGGCCTGAAAATGTTGGGATGTTTCACGGAGATTATCGACTATCAGCTCAGATGCTTCATCCCAAATACCGATCAAGCCAAAGATATTCTCGACCCACTTCTTGAACGCTACGGCCTCAAGGGCATCCTGTCGCTCTAACGCACAAAAAAAATGAGGGGGCGACAATAGCCCCCTCAGGTCAGACCAAAGTGTACTCAGAACTTCGCTTGCACGCTCCGCTAAGCCGTTCAGCGTCCTTCGCTGCACCCGACTTGCCTTCAGCTTAGGCCTTAAAATGCACTTCATTCATCGTTTTTTTTATGGAACCACCAAATGGAGAAAATACATGATTTTGAAGGATTGTGTGTTGCTACTTTGTTCTCGCAAAAGTAGAATCGTATCATGATATCGCGAGGTCTCAAATTCAGGCTATATCCAACTAAGACCCAAGTAAGTGACTTTACCAGGTTCGCGGGTGTCTGCCGCATGATTTACAATCTTGCTTTGGAGCAACGTAAGCGTTTCCATCGGCAGTATGAGACCCAAACCGGCTCACGGCTCAACTACGTTGCACAGGCCCGGGAATTAACAGCCCTTCGCTCCAGTACGGAGTGGATAGCCGCTGTTTCCCAGACCTGTCAACAACAGGCCCTTCGCGACCTTGATCAAGCGTACCAGCGGTTTTTCAGGGGTGTCGCTAGTTACCCCAGGCCTAGAAAGAAGGGGGTACATGACAGCTTTCGGTTTCAGGGCAGAGAAGTGTCGATCCGGAAACTCAACAAAAAGTGGGCTTCGGTGAAGCTGCCAAAGATTGGCTGGGTCAGGTTTAGGTTGACCCGACCGGTGACGGGAAACATCAAGAACGCGACAATCCGACACTCTGCAGAAGGTTGGACAATCGCCTTCTGTGTCGAACTTGAACACCTTCGTCCCAGCAACGACAATCCGGCCGTTGGGATTGATCGCGGGGTGAAAAATACCGTCGCCTTGTCGAATGGTGAGATACATCGGCTCCCGGAGAGCCTTGCGACCATCGAGCTAAAGCGCAGAAAAGCCCAGAGGGTGTTGTCGCGGCGTAAGCGTGGCTCGCGGCGATACAATAAACAGCGAAGAAGGGTAGCCCGGCTTCAGGCGCGCGCCGCGCGCATCAGGACCGATTGGCTGCACCGTTTGAGCCTTAACCTCGCCTGTAGATTTGGCGATATAGTGATAGAAGACCTGAACATTCGAGGTATGACGGCAACCGCCCGTGGCACACTTCAGACGCCCGGCTCCCATGTCAAGGCGAAGGCGGGTTTGAACAGATCCATTCTGTCCCAATGCTGGCATCGCTTTGAGACACTTCTGGCCTACAAACTCGAAGAACGCGGAGGCACCCTCTCAAAGGTTGCCGCCCGATACACCTCGCAGACGTGCGCGGCCTGTGGAACCGTGGACAGGGAGAGCCGTAAAAGCCAAGCGGCTTTCCACTGTCAAACATGCGGCCATAAGGCTCATGCAGATATCAATGCTGCGAACAATATCCTGCGTCGGAACACGGCGTTTATGGACGTGGAGGTTGAACATTGGTTCCCCTGTGAAGCGTCAACTGGACGGGTTTTATGCCCCGAAAATCCCTCTCCTTCAGGTGGGGGAAGGTGTTAATCATACAAAAAGTTGCAGCGTGCCGCGATTTTCCGTCATGCCGTCCTTGTCTCCAAGGCCCCAATTGCCGGGTTGCGGATCAATTTAGCAGTCCACGTTCCCCGTCAACCCCCTGAAGGGGGTTCCCCCGCGCGACCGCGCGGGTGACTGGGTCACTCAAAGGGCCTGCTAATCATTGCCCACAACCCGGCCAAATTGGCCTTTAAAGGAGACAAATCATGGACGACATTCAGACGAAAATTGATCCACGGCTTTCCGAGCTTGCAACTCATGGCTTTCAATTCATGGATGAACCGGATTTCAGGTCGCTACCTGCAGCAGAGCAGATAGACCAAGGCCTGCAGTCGATCGTTGAAGGCGTCACCACACTATTTGAAGAGTCCCGCCTTGAAGATGAGACATCTTCCGTCCTGTGGCAGGTCATCAATGTCTTTCACCGCCGCATTGAGCGCGCAGAAAAAGACCTCGATGCCAACGAGCTTGAACAACGCCGCCTTCAGATGGAGCAAGATGGCTCCGAAATCAAAAGCACCGAGCTTGAAGACGCCACAACGTCAGGCCAGAACCTCGTGGAAACCCGGAACGTCTTTGAAGTTATCCGCGACCAGCTCGCAGACATGTATCAAGTGCATACCGGTTCAACATGGCGTCCTGCAGGCGGTCGCCAAGTGAACCATACGGTCATGACCTCAGCAATGCTTGACAGCAATGACTTTATGGCAGCCAGAGCAAAAGCCGACCAACAGCTTAATGGCGCTCAGGGCACCTTGATTGGCTTTGCTGGCACTAAGGACTTCAACGACATTGATGCTGTCGAGAATGCATTGAATGCTGTCCTCAAGAAATATCCTGATATGGTCCTGCTCCATACCGGCGCTAAGTCAGGCGCTGACAAGATCGCTGCCGCATGGGCCACCAAAAACAAGGTTACACATATCCCGTTTGAACCAGAGTGGGACCGTCTTGGCAGAACGGCACCCTTCAAACGTAATGATCAAATCATTGCTGCAAAACCTAAAGGTCTTATCGTCACTCCGCTTAACGGCATTACCAAGAATATCGCCCAAAAAGCTGAAGCAAACGCTATAGCGGTTCATCTCCTTCGTGCGTCCTGATGGGCGCACCCCCCTTTTTTTTGCCATGACAAGGTTCGGTGACACTGACGTGTCGCTGCATCGTGCTTCCCACGGCCATTTCGCCTGTTACGAGCCCGGGCTTGGGTCAAACGATACCGGTGCGCGCCCAGGGCCAACGACCGAGCATGAATAGAGGCCTGCGGTAACACTCTCGTCTCCCAAGCCAAACAAGTAGCAGCGAGTAGCCAAGTAGCACCGACCTGCAGGGAAATAGGCACACCGCCTTTTTTCCTGTCATGGCAAGGCCGGGTCACTTCGCGAACTCAGGGAGCCGTTGTTTACACCGGGACATAGGGGATATAGCCTGCTTGTGGTGGGCAGTGAATGATCCCCCGGAACATATTGAGCTATACCTTGTCCGGTTGCGCCAGCTGAACCAGACGCCAGCTTGAGACAATGCTTATCGCCTGTGACTTGCGGCCAACAGCCAATCCCCACTCTCAACGCGAATGTGGCAAACGCCTCTTCCCTGTGACAACAGCAAATTTCATTTTTTTTCTATGACGCAACGCTTAGGGGGCCCCAGCACGGCCGCCGGCACGTCGCTTTGCTCCGATGCCCGCCGGTCGCGCTACCCCTCTATGCGTTCCGCCCGAAATAAAAGGAAATTTACCGTTCCCCTCACGCCTCTAAGGTGCGGCGGCAAGCCGCCGCCCTTATTTCAGGGCGTTCGGTGTCACTGGAGAGGCGCCCGCCCCAGTATTTCGCGTCGAGGGGATTGGCCCCCGGCGCAATTCAAGGAGAAAAGATATGTCTGTACAAGCTGGCGCAGTTAAGAAAACTGGCGAAAACACCTACCAAGGTAGCCTTCAACTTCTCACATACCGCGGCAACATCAACATCGTGCCTTGCACAAGCCAACGTCAAAACGCCCCTGATATGGTGGTGATGGCAAACGGCATCGAAATCGGCTCAGCACGTAACCGGATTGGCAAAACATCCAACAAAGAGCATGTGTCAATCGCCCTCAAGCACCCGCAGGTAACCGGTGGCCAACCTGTCCTCTACGCCAACCTCGGTGTAATGGCCGATCAGGACGAGGAAGATGTGTTCGCCGTCATCCTGAACTAAGCTTCAGCTGCGTCGACTGGCCCCCATCGGGCGGCGCAGCCAGAGCCTCGAGTTTGGTCCAAACTCGGGGCTCTTCCCACGCTCAGAGGGCCGTTACAGCATGGAATAAAAGGATGGGTTGTTTTATGCTCTTTCCGACACTCCCGATTTTGAGTATCGTGAACCCATGAAAACAAATTATACGCCATCGTTGTCTACCTGCGTCCTGAGCGGCACATTCCTCTGTGTTACCCTGCTCATACCTGTGATGGTGTATGCGATTACCTCTACCCTGCTATTTGCCGGGATCACATTGTTAGCCGTTGGCGCGTTTCTCTACGGCAAGTCCTTGACCCGTGCCGGGTTTGACATAATCCGTGTGCAACTGTCTCACTTTTCAGCCTTTAGCCGAATGGCCTTAATTACAACAGCCGTCGTGATCGCCGCGATCCTATATGTCAGCCTCAGCTTGTTGTGGATCGATAGCTTCGAGTATTTTGATCTGGCGCGGCTTATGTCCGCTCTTCTTACCGTGGCATTTTTCCCGGCCCTCTTCTATGTGGTTTCCGCCCCGTTTACCAAATAGTTGGGCGCTAATCTCGCCCCCAGTCACTACGTGACCTGAACCCCATCACGATCCTTAGGTAACTCGGCCTTCACCCTGGCCGGTCTTCCTCTGTCAGCCCGACCAGGCCGGGGCCTCATAACCCAAGTCTCTATGGGTTTCAGCCTATCGGTGGGGCCTCGGCGCGGCGGGCGGGCCATCTGATCAAACCCTGCTTCCAATGACACACGCCATCACAGCGATAGGACAACAGCCTAACCTATTATCGGCCTTTTTTCCGACATCGCCTCCCCGCTGTTGGCATCGGGAACCTACCGTCTGGCCGCGCACGGTCAACAAAAGCCCGCCGTATACCCGCAAGCGGGCCCCGCGGCGGTTTTTTTGACCGCTTGCCCGTGCCGCCGGTTGTGGTCCCCGACCAACAACAGGAGGCTACAATGTCGAAGAAGAAAAAAGAGAATATCTCAGACCACGCTACAACAGTTCGTCAGGATATGTTCCGCACCCATCACGAAGCTCGCAGGCGGAGCGCTCGCAATCGGGCATACTGGACATTCCAGCTCATTGCTCTGGTCGTTTGTGTCGCGATCGCATTCTATCTCGCATTCGGATAATCGGACGAAAGGCTCAGGCGGTTCCTACCGTCTGGGCCTTTTTTGTGCCCTGTGACATAGAATTTTGTCTCTCACGTACCCCCCATTTTGAAGACGCGCACTCGTGCCTATCAAGGGCCCCTGGTCCCCCCAATTTTTTTGCCCGCAAGCGAACAAAAAAATCGGCACCCCCAGGTCCGCTGACGCGGCGCTAGCGCGGCCATGACAGGCCCGGCACCCGTCGTCAAAACGGGGGCATCGCTCAAACACAAACAGGAGAAGAACGATGACCTTTGCACTTAGCTTCACTGACAACCCTTTCGCTGACATGATGGAAAACGATGTTATGACCGACGACGACCTGCAGGAAATCGAGACCTTGTTCGACGAGGAAGATCCTATTGCTAAAGAGTTCAGCAAACTGGAAGCCGACGAGCAAAACTTTCAGTGGGAAAGATACTGCGTCATGGTGGACATGGGGAATGAACACCAACACCGGTACCACACAGTCCTCCAGGGCCGGTACCTTGGCCGCTGACACAGAGGGGGCACACGCCCCCTTTTTGTTCGGACTGATTGAACAGCGTGCCACGCGGTCAGGGGTCGCGGTCGGAACCGCTTCCCTGACTGGCCATTGGTTGACAATATCAGCAAGGGGAATTGGATCGCAAAGCGCTCCAATACTCTCTTCGGCTTTCGTCAGTCTGTGCAAGCACACCCTGACGGCCGAGTGCATGGGGTTCGGACAAGCCGAACGCCCACGCCCTATATTTTTCGCTAGACCAATCCAAAGAACCTCGCAAGCGGTATTTGATCCGCCAGCGAGAAGTTTCGGCTCCCCCCATCCTCGTCGATCATGCCGGCATAAATGCCGGTGATCGCCGGGACGGTCCCCCCCAAAATTCACGCCTCTGTCACAAATACCGCTTGCGAGAACCTCCGGATCGGACCGCGGCAAAGATGCCGCTTCTCCCGAAAAAGTGTGCAGGCACACTTTTACGAGAGAAGGGTCTCTCGACAGTGTGGGAGCCCGGTACAGGGACCAAGCCACTATTGCGGTGAGAATTCCCAGACTTTGAACCTGTAGTCAAACCCGGAAGGAACAGACAATGCATAACCAGTTCACAAACAGCACCTTTGGCGACCACCTGGCAGCCCTCCGCTTGTCTGCAGAAGAAGCCATTGAAACCGCCTATGCAACGGATGACGGTTTTGACCTTGCCGACATGCATAGCCACCTGCGGATTTCATACGGAATGGAGCAACTGGCGAAAGCCGCCGCGATCAACCCAACGATCTATCAGCGGCTGTCCCTGCCCCGCTCACATGGCTATCACCGTTCGGAAGCATACCCCAAAACGGGCGGATGTGACTTGGATATGGCCGAATACCTCCTGACCCCTGACGGCATCCAAGAGGAAAAGGATTTGCGCGAATGGGAACTGGAAGCCGCCCGCGCAGTAGATCCAAAATTTTGCGACATAACAGGCAATTTGCTGGGTCAATGTCTGTGCGGATGCTGTGACCCCGATATGCGCGACGCATGGGAAGAAAGCCAAATCTCCCAATACGAAAATTGAGCCTGGCACTAACCAGCCATCACGACGATCAAGACAATCAGGAGCCCATCATGAATAAATCCAGCCACCTCGAAAACCTGCATGTTTCCATCGGATCAAACCCTTGGAACGTGGCCGACCATAAGAACGGCGTGCTCTATTTCGGCATGCAGTCCCAGCAGGAGGCAAAACTGGTTTGTGATCTGATTGTCCGGACAGGATATTGCAGCCCAATCATATATGTTTGGCCGGGTGACTGCGCTTGCAATGAAGATGAAATTGATGAGTTTCTGTCGTTCCAGCCACTCAACTATTACCAACTCCGGATCATGCGGCATGATCAGCAAGACCATCCTACAGACAAGATATTTCCTGCAAACGAATTTACCCGCGTCGGCTACTTTAAGCCGTTCCCACAAACAGACTGTTGGGAAGTGGTGGACGCCATCAGGCACGACCGATACACCGGCCTAAAATCGGAAAAGGATGCTTGGCACCTCACAACCATTCTGTCCAAAAGGCCGATTGACCTCGATACAATCTATCTATGGGAGAATGGTGCTTTCTGCGGGCCAGAAGCGCTAGACCACTACAGGCAAAATCACGGAGACAATTATAGGGCCGTCCAGCTGACGCGGACGACCCTAAATGGTGGTGTCATTCCCTTCTAGGAGAAGTTAGGCAACCATATTCGCATAAAGCTTGTCCATTTCGGGCATGTTGTCCAGGATGTGGCAACGGATCGCCTGCACCGCCCGAAACTGGTTGCTCGTTTCAAGACAATCAATGATCAAGGCGTGTTCACAACCCGCCTTGAAAACCCCTTCCCCGTCCGTGTCACGGGTGAAGGTGCGGAATGCTTCATTGCTATAGATCAAATCAAGCTGAAGCTTCAGCGGGCCATGATCAACGGCCTCGACCATGAACATATGAAAGACGCGGTTGACCTCTACAGCCTTGTCTAAATCGTCAGAAAGTGCAGCTTCAATCATCTCTGTATTCAGCGCTTTCAACCGTTTGATCATGGGCGTGGTAATCACCCGCGCCAGCTTGCTGATCGCGTACGTCTCCAACATCACCCGCAACTCAACAGCCTGCGCCAATGTTTCCATTGTGGACCCAGTCACAATATAGTTGCCGTCATTATAGCCCGGTGTGTGTTCCACATAACCAGCTGACAATAGCTGATCCAAAACACGCTTTGCGACAGTCCTGCCGCATCCGTAAATTTCACCCAGTTTTCTCTGCGACAGCGGTTGACCAATTTCAAGCTTCCCGGCTTGAATATCGCTTATCGCAGTTTTCAGAATGTCACCATTCGGCATAGTCAAAGCACCCCAGCTTGAAGACTATGGCGAACCAGTCAGGCGACGATTATTGAAGCGCCGCTATGCTCGCTTCAAAACCTTTCGCCCTGACAAGTTTCGCCAGTTTTTTGATATCGGTAATTTTCAATTTGTCGGCAAATTCGTCCACAAACGGTCTGCCATATCGAGACGCCAATTCTGTGCGCTCCCGCTCAATTTGATCTTCAATTGCGCGGCGCTGCTGTTCCAAATCAGCCAGAGATTTTTTCGCCATAAGTCAGGCTCCCTTAATTATCGTATAGGTGTATTCTCAATCACATTTCTTTCCCAGAAGGGACACCACCATGATGATGATGGGTAACGCTGGGGTCAAGCCACCAGCGAAAAAAGAGAACACACCTGATGCACTACCTGCGGTCTAAAAAAACCTGTGCAAACAATAACTTATTTAGCCTGATATTCTTATGTCGTGTATACATTGTATACGCCGTATACACAGAAACATAAAAGTGTAATGAAATCAATATGTATACGCCGTATACACGTATACAAGAAAAAAAATTGTTGCATATAATCGTATAGTTTGTATCAATAGAAATGCCCGAAACGCTTTGTGTGGCTCTGTGGAGCCTTACATGAAAGCGGTATTGTCAGCGAGAGTTGATGACGAACTTGCCGAGCAGTTCAAAGAGATTGCCAGGCAGAACGATATGGATGTTGGTTCATTCCTGCGTGCGATCATTTCAGAGGTCGTGGCAGGTAACGATGCGGCATCTGTCGGACCAAACAATCTCCTAAAAACAGTCGTCACCTTATCAACCCAATCCCTCTTCCTCGTGAAGCATTTGTCTGCCGAAGTAGATTCCGAAAAAACGGAAATACTCCTAGGCCAGGCAGAGTCTTTTTTGACGGAAAAAGGCTTCCTTCCAAAACCAGCAGACAAGGAAGTCGATCATGCTTAGAGGGTTTTTCAGCACACCATTTTCGACGTTTATTCGGGGCGGCCAGACAACCGTCCATGAAGCCAAAATGCTGTTGCAGACCATTCGTCAAACAGCGTTTACCGGCACCATAATCATGCTCGTGTTTGCGGGCTGGCAGGTCTATGACGAGACTACGACCAAGGACAGGGAAGTCCTGAAAACTTATGTCGTGGGAAGTGTCTTTGCTGCCTTCAAAGGGCCTGAAGCCAAGGTGGTTTTCCAGAACGACGACGGTAAGAAATATCAGGTCTATGCCACCAAATTTATCAAATCAGACATGGCAAAAAAGTCATGGGAAAAAGCACGAGATGCGGCCATATTTGGCTTCCTTTTGGGGCTAGGTTTGAGTTCAATCATTGTCCTGATAATCATGCTTTTCTTCTATGGTGTGGGTCGAAAACAGGGTAGCGACTTTTATATTCGTGGCTCCCAAATGGGAACTATTGGCGAGCTTGCGGCCAAGTTTCGGAAGATGGGGCGGAAAGGTACAATATCACTTGGTGGTGTTCGTATTCCGGCTGAACTGGAACCAACCAGCCTTGCTCTAGTGGGTGCGCCAAGAACTGGTAAATCTGTCCAGACCAAATCGATCTGCAAAGAAATTCGGGAAGCTGGACAGCGCGCCATCATCTATGATTTTGACGGCCTATATACCCAACTTTTCTACCGCCCAGGCAAAGACATTATCCTCAATCCAACGGACGAAAGATCGGTTGAATGGCGTCCATGGTATGACGCGACTGACCCAACTCATTTTGAGCAACAAGCAGCCAGTCTGGTTCCAGACCACAACAGCGCTGACGACTTCTGGCCAAAAGCAGCCCGTACCGTATTTGTCGCGCTTTGCCGGAAACTGGAACGTGTTCTGGAAGACCCTTCCTTGAAAGATTTGCTCCTGTGGGGTCTGCGGACGGACGCCGAAACTGTCCAAAAGTTTCTCGCGGGAACAGAAGCATCGGCAGCCTTTGCGAAGGAAAAAACAGCCGATAACATAATGAGCCATCTGGCCACATATCTGAAAAGTTTCAACTATCTCAGGACTACTGGAAAGCCCTTCTCTATCCGTGAATGGGTGGAAGATGAGAAAGACGATAGCTGGTTGTTTATCTCTGTCCAGCCAAGCCAGATCGATGCCATGCGGCCCCTCATTACACTTTGGTTGGATATCGCATCCTCAGCCATTTTGTCTCTTCCGGAAGACCGTAAAAGACGGTTTTGGTACATCTTTGATGAGCTATACACAGTGAATAAAATACCGTCGCTTCTGACCACTTTGACCAATGCTCCAAAGTATGGTGGGTGCGGTATCATCGGGTACCAAAACCAACCCCTGCTGAAGACTAACTGGGGCCAGGATGGAGCAGAAGCGCTGATTGGCGCCTGTGCGACACAGTGTATCTTTCGGGCCCAGGACACCACCACATCCAAATGGGCAGAGGAACTCCTGGGTGAGACTGAGCAGGCAGAAACCAACGAAGGTGTTTCTTACGGTGCAACTGATCTAAGGGACGGTCGCACAGCCAACATCCATCGGTCCCGCGGCCCCCTCGTACTGGCCAGTGAAGTACGCGCACTGGACAATCTGAATTACTTCCTGAATGCGGGCCGTGGCCTACCTGTTGTCCCGATTAAACTCAAATACAAAGCGTATCAAGAGGTCGCTGAAACCTACATTCCGCGAGCTGACAAGCGGCTGATTGTAGATATTGACGACATGCCCCTACCCGACCAGGAAGAGATCGAGGAGCCTACCTTTACGCCTGTACCAATGCCGAAAGAAAAGAAGAAAAAGCAAGTCGCGGAATCCACAGAGGTTCCTCTTCTTGAAGGCGTGCTGCCGCCTGACGAACAGCAATCCACCTCCAAGCCCAAGTCCAATGGGAAAGGCAAAAAGGAGAAAGCTGTCACCTCAGCGCTCGAAGAAAACAGAGCAAGTGAAATGGCCTTTCTTGATCGTCATTTCGGCGGCAGCTCCCGTAAATCATAATACAGGTTGGTGGTCCTTATGCTTTCTATTGGCTCGATCAAAGCGTCTCCTGGTAATGCCGCGAAATACTATTCAAGGGGGGACTATTATACGAAAGATGCTGATGCTCCATCGTCGTGGACCGGTAAAGGTGCGGAAGCGCTCGGCCTTGATGGAAAAGTGTACGAAAGCCACCTCAAGCACGTACTAGGCGGTAGACTCCCACCAGGTCATGAAGCTGGTTGGGACAAGGCCGGCGATAAACATCATCCCGGTTGGGATCTTACCTTCAACGCCCCAAAAGGAGTGAGCCTGCTTATCTTGCTCGGTGGCGACAAGCGCCTGCTTGAGGCCCATGAAAGAGCGGTTGATAAAGCCCTGTCCTTCATGGAGGAATATGCCCATGTCCGCGTCAGGAATGAAGACAATTCCATCTCCTATCGGCATACAGGCAACCTCGTTCAAGCCAAATTTACCGAATTTTTTTCCAGGGCACTTGAGGCCCACGTACATACACACGTTCCGACCGCCAATATGACCTACGATGAAGAGCGCGGGAAATGGTACGCCCTGGATAGCCGCGCCATCTTTAAGATGAAGATGGCTGGCGGCCAGATATATCGAAGCGAGTTTGCTGCAGATGTCCGGGAGAATATTGGATACGAGATCGAGTCCAACAGTGAGTCTGGATTATGGGATGTCAAAGGTGTCCCGCAGGAATTGAAGGACATCAATTCTTCTCGTCGTGCCGAGATCCTGGAATACGCTGACAAGCATGGCTGGGAAAAGGCTGCTGAGTATGCATGGGCGACCCTGAATACCCGGCCTGAAAAACAGGCGACCAACCATGAACGTGTGGTCGAAGACCTCAAAATACGGGGTGAAAAACATCTTGAGGCCGTCAACAAGCTTTTCGAGCACTCCCTCAATAATGACCCGGAAATTGAACGTGACCCCGCTGAAGCCGACCATGCCGCCAAACATGCGTTAAACCATCTGGGTGCGCGGGAAGCAGTATTTGAACATGGCCATACCCTGCTTGAAGCATTGAAGGTCAGCGTCGGCCTGGCAACCCGTGAAGACATCGAGGCCGCCCTGGACCGAAGGGAAGGCCGACAACAGTATCTGTCAGCTGACAAGCACACAGGCGGTTCGCATATCTATCATGGCCGCACAATGGACAATTCTGTTGCTTGGGAAACTCGCCTTGCAGAGCATGTACTCAAGCAGCGTAACGTCGTGCGGCCGATGGCGAGCGGTGAAAAGACAAAAGAGGTCCTCGACAAATCATCCCTGACAGATGAACAGAAAAAGGCTGCCAGGTTCATTCTCCGGACAAGCGACCGCGCCATAGCTGTCGGTGGTGTTGCCGGCTCCGGTAAGTCCCACCTTGTTAAAGAAGTCGTGGAAGCAACACCCAGCAGAAAATACTTGGCCCTGGCGCCAACAGCAACGGCAGCAATTGACCTCGGAAAGGACGCCGGCATCCCCGGTAAAACAGTCGCCGGTTTCCTGCAGACAGGTGGACACGGCCTGAACCGGAACAGTGTCCTATTTGTCGATGAAGCATCCATGGCCAGCACGCGCCAAGCTGTCAGGCTGTTGGACATAGCGGAACAAAGAAAAGCCCGTGTGGTTTTCCTTGGTGACACCAAACAGTTTTCAGCGATTGAACAGGGGAAACCCCTCGCTCTTATGAGGTCCATGGGCCTTCGGGGACCGTTCATGCAAAAGAGCTTCAGGCAAAAAAATATTCCAATGCAAAAACTGGTGAAGGCGGCTCGAGATGGCAAATTCAAGGAAGCCTTTGATTTGGTTGGTGACCGCCTCGAAGAACATAACGACAAAACACAAGAACATGAGGCGGAGAAGACAACCCTTGCCGAACATGTGGCTTCCAAATGGTATGAAAGCGACAACCGGGACAATATACAAATTGCCGCTTTGGATAATAGCAGCCGGATAGCCATCAATTCTGAAGTCCGAAAGTTCCTGAAGGACGATGGCAAGTTGGGCGTCGCCAGCCATAAATTCGATATCCTGTCCTCCAAAGGTCTGACCCGTGCCCAACTTGGATATGCCGACTATTATAAGGAAGGCGATGTTGCGGTCTTTCACAAAGGTCACAAAGGGCTCGGTATCGAGAAGGACCAGCAGCTTGAAGTAAAAGGTGTCAAGGATGGCATGGTCAAGCTGAAGGGATCCCGCGGGAAGGAGTTTGAGTTTGATCCCCGGCGTACACGGAAGGACGGGCTGACGCTCTATAACAAACAAGATCGCGAACTGGCCAAAGGTGACAAGATCCAGTGGCGCAAAAACCTATCTAAAGATCCTCAGGTACAGAACGGGCACACAGGTACAATCGAGAGGGTTGATGGGAAGAAAGCCACTATCCTTTTTGATCATGGCATCCGCCGAAAGATCGACTTGGAGAAGAATCCCTATTGGGACCATGGCTATGCCCTCACTATCTACAAACAGCAGGGCAAAACCACTCCTATCAACTGGATCGTTGCCAATACTTCAAAGGCTGGCGAGATCACCCAGGAAACTTTTTACGTCAGCCTGACCAGGGCGAAGAACAGTGTCCGAATATTCACGGACGAAAAAAAGAAATTTAAGGAAGCGGTCAAGCAGAACCCAGGCGGCAAAACATCATCCCTACAAGGCCGGGGTATCCTGATTGACCTGAAAGACCCCATTGAACGCCGAAAGTTGTCAGGCGTCGAAAAATTCTTCGACAGATTGAACGACCACATCCGAACTCCGGCCATGAATCTTCTGGATCGGATAGATGACAAGCGAAAAGCGCGCGAAGATCGGGAGAAAGCTGGCCGAGAAGATGAACGCATTAAGAAGGCCCTGAAAGAGCATGAAGCGACCAAAGGGCGTGAGGCACAGGAAAAACAAGAGAAGACCCATGATCGGGCCAGAGAAGGCCGGGAGAGGTAATCAATGCTATCCACATTTATGTCAAAACTACAGGCCATGAAAAATGATGCCCCGAATGCATTCCGCTCCTTGGCGGCTTTCATTGGCCGAAAATTTGTAAAAACCCTCAAACGGTTGGTCCTGGTTGGTGCAATAGCCTTTGTTGGTTTCTACTTCTTTGTTCCAGGACCCATTAAAATTGATGAAGGGACTACCCTCTATGTCCCGATCGACAAACCAATGACTGAGTGGTCCACCTTTGATGGTCAACCTGCCCTGTATTTTATGTCAAATGCCACCACCATCAGCTCAAACTTGATCAGAACGATGCTACGGAACGCGGCCCTCGACGCAAACATCCAAAAGGTCGTTATTAATCTGACTGGGATGGACAGCACGGATTTTGGTCCCGTGACCCGTTTGATCGAAGACATTCAGACATTGAAAGCAGCGGGCAAGGAAGTCACGGCTTTCGCCCCGAGTTACAACACCCCTCGCTATTTGGTGGCCATGCATGCCGACAAGGTTCTTATGAGTGAAATGGGCCACTTCACGGTCGGAAGCTTTTCGATCAACAATCTCTATTTCCGGGATGTCTTTGACCGGTACGATGTAGAGGTCATAACCGGCCAGGCAGGAAGGTTTAAGTCTGCCATTGAGACCTACACTAGACGCGATATGTCAGACCCTTCCCGGGCAAACTGGGAAGCAGTTCTTCAGGACCAATTCGATTGGGCGACCAAAGCAATTGCTACAGCACGCGGGCTAAACCCCAACAACCTGAGAATTAGCCTTATTCACTGGCCTGATACTGTTCGCCAGAACAGCATGAGCGATGTCGATATGGCCATGTCTCTCGGGCTGGTAGACGGCACAATCTCAGCCCCTGACCTCGTTACGCTAGCCTATGGTTCCCCTGCTGAAGCCGATAGCAACAAATATATCGATATCAGCAAATATTATCGTGTGGAGCAGGCCGATCGTTGCGAAGAAGCATTGAATGAAAGCCCCGATCCGGATGCATTGATTGCCCTGGTAACTATGGAAGGAGAAATACGACCAACAGGCAACAGACCAGGCATTATCAGCGCCGATACGTTTGTGTCTCAACTCGAAGGCCTTGCAAGGCTCGATAATCTCTCTGCGGTTGTCTTGCGATTGAATACGCCCGGAGGGGACGCCTTAGCATCAGAAATCATCAGACAAGAGCTGGAAGCCCTCAAAGCAGCCGGTATTCCTGTCGTGACATCGATGGGGGCCGTGACAGCCTCTGGTGGTTACTGGATCGCTTCAGCCAGTGACAGGATTTTTGCAGAACCTACAACCATCACTGGGTCCATCGGCGCTTTCAGTCTCCGACTTTCTGCTTCAACCACCCTCAAGACGGCCGGAGTTACACTCGATAGCCTGAATGTTGGGCGACAGCTGCAGCCCTACTCTATCTTTGAGCCAGTGCGAGAACATGAAGGCGAACAGCTCCAGTATTATACAGATCAAATCTACACAAAGTTTATTGATGTTGTTTCCGCAGGTCGTGATTTAGCTCCGAACCAGGTGCATGAAGTCGCACAGGGACAAATCTGGACTGCTGCACAGGCCTTAAACCATGGACTGGTGGACGAGATTGGAAGTTTGGAGGATGCCATCAAATATTCTGCAGAACAGGCAAACGTGCCGCCCAGCTGCACGGCCTATTCTTTGCACCCTTCCACAAGAGCCAATCTGTTGCAGGCCTTTATGCCAAAAGGGATGGGCCCAGGCCTAAGCTCCTATATTGGTCACGCATTGGCCGCTACGCCAGCCAGTCAAAAAGGGCAAGTTTCCTTCATTGCTGACGCTCTTCAAGGAAAGCGTAAAGGTGTACAGGTTTTTTGTAGTGACTGCAGTGGTATCCAGGAATAGAGCGAATGGCGCAAAAAGACCCATCACCAGATAAGCCAATGGTCCGCGTAACGGATATCGCCCAGATGGCCATGTGCGAAAGGCAAATGCTTTTCGACGACGAATATGGCCACAAACGCTCTGGCCGGGTGGACCGTTTGAGAAAAAAGGGCATCAGGGTTCACAAGAAATACGAGCAAGCCCTGAAGCCGGTCGCAGGGGATCGCAGGTGCTATGTGGCAACGTCCCTATTTGGACCCAGAGCGTGGCAAACGGAAGTGTTTCGCGAATATAGGGACAGCAAATTGCTGACAAACATCGCAGGCCGTTCCATAGTCCAACTCTACTATTGGGTGAGTCCTGCTTTCATAAGGTTGTTCCCGATTGTACCGGGGCTTCAACCGACATTACGTAGACTGCTGACCTGGTGGGCTGAAAGAATACAAGGGAGCCATGGGGGAAGTGATGGCTGATCTTTCTGGCATACTCTTAGCGGGTGTCCTGGTCCTGGCGGCCACGGTCTACCTTTTGTATCAACACACCAAGCGCCTGGTCTTCAACAAGCAGCTGACTGCAAACTTGCCCAAGGACTTATGTCGCGGCAGCCTGTATATGTGCGAACGCCTGTTGACGATCTTCCAGCCCGTCCGACTATGCGGGAAAGTTGATGAGGTGTGGGAAAGAGCGGACGGGGTCCTGGTTCCGGTCGATACCAAAGTTCGCCAGAAATTTATCACCAATCTCTCAGACCGGTATCAACTGACCGGATATGCCCTGTTGCTGAAACACCACCCGGAAACCAGGAAGAAAAAGATCGCCAACTATGGCTATGTTCGAATCCCATCCAATGCCGGCGATGTGTACCTGAAGGCCCAGCTCCTGAAGGAGCATCATTATATGAATATCTATGGCCGCTACGCCTTACTCAAAGAAGGAAAGGTGCAAGCCCGCGGTCCTGCCTCACAACTCTTTTGCAACGGTTGTGGTCATACCGACCCTTGCGAAAGAGCTTATCCACGAAAACAAGCATAGGAAGTTTAAATCATGAACTTGAAATCAATCTTCGTATCTCTCGGTTTGGCTGCGACCTTCAGCTTGAACGCCGCACAAGCCGCTGAAACTGACTTGGTAGTTAAGTTTGTCGATGTAGGTGCCGGCTTATGTGTCCTTTCAAAAGGGCCTGAAAGCCAGATGGTCTATGACGCAGGTCATTGGGACGGCCAGCAATGTTTGAAAGCTGCCCGTAGCTTCTTTGATAAAAGCGAACCAATAGACCTTATGGTGCTCAGCCACTCGGACGGTGACCACATAGGAGATGCTGCAGAAATACTGAATGAGTTTGAGGTGAGTAAGATCCTTCGAACAGGTCACGAGAGAGAAACAGGTGCCTGGAAAGACATGGCGGCAGCGCTTAAACAGGAAAACGGAATTGAAGATATAAACCTTGCCAGGACTCCCCTTCAGCCGGGAGAAAGGTTTATCCTTGGGGACGCAACAGCCTATTTTGTGGCCGGTTGGCATGACTGGACGGAAACCAGCCTTAATGAGGGCGAAGACCGAAACGCCATTTCAATCGTTATCCGCCTAGAATATGGCGGTACTGCTGTACTACTCACCGGGGATACCATTGGCCGTCGGCTGAATGATCCGGATGATGCCTGCAAAGATGCAGAAGCTTGGATGGTGAAGAACCAACCTCAGCTCCTCGATGCCGACGTCCTGCAGGCACCACACCATGGCGGGAATAACGGTAGCTCCTCTTGCTTCATTAAAGCCGTATCTCCTCAATGGGTGGTGTTTTCTGCGGGGCACAAACATGACCACCCAACCTATGGTGCGGCCGACCGTTATATGGCCGCCGGCGTCAAGCGTCAAAACATGCTCCGTACAGACCGCGGCGACGATGAAGGTGGTTACGAATGGGAATATCTCTCGGCAGATACCTGCAAAGATGAAAGCGGCGACGACAGCGTAACCCTCGTCATCTCTGAACAAGGGGAAGTTCAGATCGCCTACGATACGCCGTATCAGGGTTGTTAATCAGGCGAAGCTTGTTCCATGCATGATGTATTGTCCATTGCCAAACTTTTGTGCCTCATGGGGGAGAAAGCACTTTGGCAACCACGGCAGGAATGGGCACGGAATATTAAACCAGGTGTCACGCTCGATTTTCGTTTAGGGCGTGGCGCCAAGACCTATCACCTGGCACGAGACAAAGACCATGTCATAGTTCTTGGCGTCAAATGTCTTGCTGACCAGCTGAACAGTCGCCGTACAGCTTGCAAGTGGCTATCTGCCAAAGAAATCACTAAGCGGAAATATTTCAGAGGACAGCTCTTGCCGGCGGAACTGTTGGTCCACATCCTTTGCCATGAATTTGCTCATTTTGTTCAAGTGCTACTTGGACGGCGATACAAAGGTAGTGTCCACAATAAAGAGTTCTATGAAATTCTGGACAGAGTTCATAAACGTGGCCATGCAGATCACTTGTTAAAACAATTTAGGATGGCCTGTGAGAGACAGAATATCTCCCTGACCTTCAAAGCACGCCCAGATGGCCATCAACGGTTTATGGTTGGTGATCGGGTGATTTCTAGGGTCAAATCAGGCTTTGTTCAGGGAATTGTAGCTAAGGTTGAATCTGCACAGGTGACGATCGAAGCAGAAGTCAACGGGAACTATGGATACTTTGCGGTTGAGCCCAGGTTCCTTGAGCAGGACAAAGGTCAGCATAGGCATGAGATTGAAGGATATTTTTAGTTTTTTGCGGGGTCTGTAATCAACGCAATCACACTGATAACCCGGTCTAGCTCATCATCGCTCAATTTTTCACAACGAGCCACCAGCTCACAGACTTTTGTGAAACGCTCATCTGACAAATCTTTATCGGAAGGATCATGCAATAGTTGTAAGCGGTGCTTTTTCCCCATCTTCCTTGTGAGCTTTTGATCTGCGACATGGTGTTTCCATGATTGCTGGGAATGAGTTTGTCCATGGGAGGCCATATGGAGCTACA